>Ga0101944_10000810_pt1 | contig 82395 bp, 64 predicted proteins | sample DewCreD2012metaG_FD_75245 | JGI IMG/M metagenome (GOLD analysis project Ga0101944, IMG submission 75245) | Hot spring sediment bacterial and archeal communities from British Columbia, Canada, to study Microbial Dark Matter (Phase II) - Dewar... ... | reverse complement strand
CGACCCCCAACTGTGATTCAGAATGATCTGGCGGCGTTCGTGAGCCCACTGGCAGGCCACCTCCAGCAGCGGCCCTTCCTCAGGATAGCCCTGATAGTATGGAATGAGCTTGATACCGCGCAGCCCGCGTTTGGCGCAGCGCTCCAACTCGCGCAGCATCGCCTCGCCACCGCGGTGCGGGTTCAGCAGCGTGAAGCCCACAAACCGGTCCGGGTAGCGGCGCACGGCGTCGATCACCAGGTCGTTGCCGAAGACCTCGTCGCTCGTCACGCCGACGAAGCTGAACACGCACGTCCGCTCCACGCCCAGGCGGTCCATCTCGCGGACCACCGTGTCCAGGTCGCCGTCGGGGACGTGGTAGTGCGCCCCGCGTCCGCCCAGGTGCCCGTGACAGTCGGCGAAGGTCATCTTCTTCGGGCGCCGCCCCGTGCGACCGAAGGCTACGAACTCGTCGGCCGGCGGTTTCGGTTCGACTTGGGGATGCTTCGGCTTGCACCACGCGATCAGTTCGCGCAGGTTGTCGCCGGCGATGGCCCGCTTGTCGGCCGGCGCGATGTCGGCCATGGCCAACGTGGCCAGCGTCATGTGCGGCCCGAACTTCGGCCAGTTGGAGCCGAAGACCAGACGCCGGCTGCCCCACCGCTCCGTGATGTATTCGATGCCGCGATGCAGCCAATAACCGCTTAGCTCCAGACGCAGGTTCTCGCACGCGTCGAGCGCGCGGTAGGCCAGTCGTTGCGAACGGCGGATGCGGAGCTCGCTGACGATCACCGGCAGCGAAGGCATTCGACGGCACAAGGCCACGATGGCGTCCCAGTCGGTACTGTCCTGCGGCTCGTAGGCGGCCACGCCGATCTCGCCCGGCCGAAGGTGGACAAGGAGCCGCTCAAGCCCGGCGTCCCCGTGAAGAAGTAGTCTCGGCCGCCGGCGGAACCCCTCTTCCGGGGGCGCAGGTTCGCCCGGGAGGGAAGGCCCGGCGGCCGGGCGGCGCGCCGGGGAAAAGGGCGGAGGGGAGAATGCGGCGCAAGGGCCGGGGCACCGCGGCGGGGGTCGCCTTCCTGGTGGCGATCGCGCTTTGCTCGCTCTTGCCGCCGCCGGGCCGGGCGGAGGACCCCGCGCCGCCTTGCCGGAAGGGCGCCGGGAGGCTCTACGGGCTGCGCTTCGGGGTGCTCGCCCATGACGTGGGCGGCCTCTGGAGCCGCTCGCGGGCCGAGGGCGGGGCCGACCTGAACGCCGAGATCCTCTTCGAGCGGCCCGGGAGCGAGATCCTGGGCGGCAAGGTGCTCTTGAGCGCGGGGGGAAGCCTCAACCTGGAGGGCCAAACGAGCAAGGCCTACGCGGGGCTTCTCTGGGAGCGGCTCCTCGGCGAGGGCTTCTTCTTCAACACGGGAGTCGGCCTTGCGCTCCACGACGGCCGGCTCGACACCGGCGACCCCGACCGCAAGAGCCTGGGCGGCCGCGTCCTCTTCCGCGTTCCCTTCGAGGCCGGGGTCATCCTGAGCCCCCGCTACCGCCTGTCGCTTTTTTTCGACCACGTCTCAAACGGCTACCTCGCCCACCCCAACGAGGGCCTGGACACCCTGGGCCTCCGTCTCGGCCTCCAGTTCTGATAGGGGACGTCCATTCACATATTGCTTGGCGGCAAGGTCCCGTTGCTTTCCCAGCCGGAACCGGCCGCTGCACCGAGCGCGCGAAAAACCCGGCAGGGTTCGAAGCGCTTGCATGACCCGCGACCTGCCGCCGGGCCCTGCAGAGCATGAGCGGGCGCCGGGCGGCGTTCCAGGCAAAAAAAGACGGCCGGCGCGGGTCTGGGGAACCTCAAGAAACGAAGGCTATAGGCGATTCACGGCATCCCGCGGCCTGCGGCCCTGAAGCACATCGATGATGTTGGCGGCCGCCGCCGCTTCGATGGCCCGGCGCGTCTCGACGACCGCCGATCCCAGGTGCGGGGTGAAGACCGTTCGCGAGGAATCCCGCAACAGGGCCGAGGGGATGGAGGCGGGACGGTCGGGGAGGGAAAGGTCTTCCATTTCAAACACGTCGGCGGCATAGCCGCCCAGTTGCCCATTCTGCAAGGCTTCGGACACGGCCTCTTCGTCCACGACGGAGCCTCGGCCGACGTTCACCAGCAAGGCTCCGGGTTTCATGCGGGCGAGCGCCTGCCGGTCAAAGAGATGACGAGATGCGGGGCTCAAGGGGGCGGCGACCAGAATGACATCGGACCCGTGGAGGAGCGCCTCGAAACGGACCTGCTCGACCCCCAGCTCGGTAAGCATGCCCGGATCCAGGGCGATGGGGTCGAAACACACCCGCCTCATGCCGAAGGCGTTCAAGCGGTGCGCGATCCGTCGGCCCACCCCGCCGAAGCCCACGATGCCGGCGGTTTTTCCCTCCAGCCCCGCGCCATAAAACCGGGGCCGCCAGCCTCGGAAACAGCCGGTTCGGACAAACCGGTCGCCCTCCAAGATCTTCCGCGTCAGAACGAGCAAAAGCCCTACCGCGAGGTCCGCGGTGGGCGCAGACAGCAGATCCGGGACGATGGTGACCCAGATGCCGCGGCGGGTGCAGGCCGCGACGTCGATGTTGTCGCAGCCCTTGAGCGCGCAGGACACGATTTGCAGGCGTCCGCATTGCGAGAGGAACCCCTCGTCGATCCGGTCGGGCATGAAGACCATCAGCGCCTCGGCCTCGCGGGCCAGATCGATCAAGAGGCCGCGGCCGACGCCTTCTTCCTCCTCCGGGCTCCAGAGGCGGCCGTGAGAGGTCAACAGCTTGCGGGTTTCGGCAAAGACCCGCTGGGTGGTGACGATCAAGGGCTGTCGCATCGGTTCCTACTTGAAACGGCGGCGAATCCCGGCGCTCAGGGCATCCACGACGGTGACGCAGAGGAGGATGAGCAGCAGCAGGGCCGTCACCTGGCGGTAATCCATCAAGTTCAATGACGAGATGAGCTGAAAGCCGATCCCGCCGCAGCCGACCATCCCCATCACCGTCGAGGCCCGAAAGTTGTATTCCCAGCGGTAAAAGGAGACATCGGCCATCTGCGGAAACACCTGGGGCAGGACACCGTGCCAGAGGACCTGCAGCGGGCTTCCCCCGCAGGCCCGGACGGCCTCCACCGGTGCCGGGTCGACATGCTCGATCGCCTCGGCAAAGAATTTCCCGACCATGCCGATCGAGTGAAACCCCAGGGCCAGGACTCCGGGCAGAATGCCCAGCCCCACGGCGGCGAGGAAGAGGATCCCCAGGATCAATTCCGGGATGGCGCGCATGACGTTCAGAAAGAGCCGTGCCGCGGCGTAGACCACCGGGTGGGGGGAGGTGTTCCCGGCCGCGAGAAACGCGAGGAGGAAGGAAAAGAGGACGCTGAGGGCCGTTCCCCCGATGCTCATGGCGAGCGTGTCCAGAAGCGGCCTGCCCCACGACGCCCAGCGGCTGAAATCGGGCGGCAGCCCCTCGCGGACGATGATCTGGAAAATCCCGTGGGCGCCTTCGGCATAGCGCTGCGGGTTGAAAAAATCGGCGTGCCCGAGACTGGCCACGACGAGGAACAGAACGAAGGCCGTTTGAAGGGCGCCGCGTCGCAATTGCCGTTTCCGGGCGACGAGAACGGCGTTCAGGCTGTCCAGACCGGACACGGCCGCAGCCCCCTCTCCGCCGGAGATGCCTGCATTCATGGCGCTCTTGCACCCTGGGGTGATCGGTCGTTCCCGGAAGGCTATTTTTCCAGGGCCCCGAGGTCCAACCCGAGGATCTTGGCGGCTTGGCGGATGACGTCGTAATCGGAATCCCGGATCGGGGCAAAGCCGTCCGCCTTCAGCGGCTTCAGGATGGCCGGGTCCCGAATCTCGTAGAAGGCGTTGCGGATCGACTCTTTCAGCGCAGCGGCCAAATCGGAGCGCATCACCCAGGGGTATTCGGGGATCGGATCGGACTCGGCGACGACCTTCACGCGGCTGCCGTCGATCGTGCCTTTTTCCACCAGGCCGTTGAAGATGACCTGGCTCAGGCCTCCGGCATCGACGTTGCCGCGCATGACGTTGAGCGCCACGGCATCGTGTTTGCCCAGAAAGCTTTCCTGGTAATCGCCGGGTTTGACGCCCCGTTGGGCAAGCAGCCCCTTGGGGATGAGATGGCTCGAGGTGGAGGCCTGGTCGCCGTAGGCCATGCGCTTGCCGCGGATGTCCTCGGGTTTCTGGATTCCGGATGCGCCGTTGGCGATGATGACCGAGCGATAGGTCGTCGCCCCGTCTTTCACCTTCGCCGCAAAGGGCTCGATGGCCGCCTTGTCCCTGGCCATGCAGTAGGACAGCGGGCCGAAGAAGGCCAAATCGATCCGCCCGTTGCGGGTCGCCTCGATCATGGCCGCATAGCTGGTCAAGACGTAAAGCTCGATTTTCCGGGAAAGGCGTTTCTCCAGGTACGCGCGCAGCCCTTCGTTGTCCTGGATGACCTTGGCGGCGTTTTCATCCGGCAGCAGCGCGACTTTCAGCACCTGCGGGTCGTAGGCTGCACCTTCGGCGCGCCCAAGGCCAAGGGGCAGGAGCAACGCGACCGCCAACCCGAGAATCCATGCTCTTCTCTTCAGCCATCGGTGTTCCATCGTCGAAGACTCCTTTGTGCGTCAAGGGGACAATGCCGCTTCGAGACCCTGCTCGCACGCGGCCTCGTTGTAGATCTGTTCCAAGTGCCCCCGGGAGAGATGGCGGTGCCGGCCGTCGAACACCAGCCGGCCGTGGGCGAGCCCGATCACCCGTTCTCCATAGCGGCAGGCGAGGTCGATCTGGTGGAGACTGAAAACGACGGTCAGATGGTCCTCACGGGCGATCCGGCGAAGAAGCTCCATGATCGACTCGGCCGTGGCCGGATCCAAGCTGGCGACCGGCTCATCCGCAAACAGGATGCGGGGGCGCTGGGCCAAGGCGCGGGCGATGCCCACGCGCTGACGCTCCCCCCCGCTCAACCGGTCCACACGGCTCAAGGCCTTGTCGGCGAGCCCGACGCGCTCGAGGCATTCCATGGCGATGGCCACATCGGCTGCGGGCAGGGGAAGAACGCTGCGCAGGGTCGAGTGGTAGGCCAGGCGGCCCATGAGGACGTTCTGCAGCGCGGATTGGCGGCCGATCAGGTGATGCATCTGAAAGACCATCCCCGCCTGCCGCCGGTAGTCCCGCAGGCGGTTCCGGCTCGTGATGTCGCCGAACCCGTCGACCCGGATGGTGCCGGCGGTGGGTTGCTGCAGGAGGTTCAGGCATCGCAGCAGGGTGGATTTCCCGGCACCGGAGCGGCCGAGCAGAACGGTCAGCTCCCCGCGGCAGATTTCAAGCGTGATGTTCTCCAGCGCCCTGCGGCCCCCCGGGTACTCCACGGAGAGGCCCCGGACGGAAATCGCCACCCCGTTTGGGTGTTGAAGGCAGAAGGCGGTTCGAATCCTGTTCACACCCCCAGATTCCCCTCCGATTTCGAGGTGCAAATGAGGTGCCGGTTAATTTTCCGCTAAAAAAAACGGGGACGTCCATTGGTATATCATTTCGGCTCGTCCTGCCGGCGGACGGGTGCCGGCCTGGGGCATGCCCCGCAAACGGCGCTCATCGAATCCTAACCCGCTTCGGGTACGCCCCTTCGCGTGAAGCCTGAATCCCCGGCACCCAACCGCCCGAGCCCCCGCCCCGCGCGCCCCCGCCGGCGGGCGGCGGTGGAGCTGGTCGGGCTGTTTGTCCTCCCGCCGCTTCTGCTCCGCATGGCGCCGGTCGCCGTGCCGAAGATCCCCGTGCTTCTGCTCGCTGCGGCCTTTTGCCTGGCGCTGCTGCTCCGGGATCCCTCCTTCGCGCGCCGGAGCCTCCGGCTTGCGCCTCTGCCGGCCGGAGCGGGGAAGGGGATCTGCCTTCGGGCGCTCGGCGTCCTCGTTCTGCTTGCGGCAGCCGTTGCGCTCTGGGAGCCCGAGCTTCTCCTTTCCTTCCCGCGGCACCAGCCCGGCCTGTGGCTTGCCGTCATGGTGCTTTACCCGTTTTTCTCGGCCCTGCCGCAGGAGCTGATCTACCGCGTCTTCTTTTTCCATCGCTGCGGCGTGCTTTTTCGCGACGAGCGCCTCCGGGCCGCAGCGAGCGCGCTCTGCTTTGCCTGGCTGCACGTGATCTTCGAGAACTGGCTCGCCCCGCTTGTTTCCCTGGCCGGCGGGGCCCTCTTCGCGCGGACCTACCTGCGCACCGGCCACCTCGGCGCGGTCGCCCTGGAACATGCGCTCTGCGGCAACCTGCTCTTCACCCTGGGCTGGGGGGGTCATTTCTATCGTGGCATCTGACGCCCGCTTCGAGGTCGAAACCATGCCCCGCGACATCCGCAGCCGAACGAACCTCGCCCTCGTCTTCTTCGCCCTTCTTCTTCACGGCGCGGTGTTCCTCGCGGCTCCCCTCGTTCTCCTGCCCCGGAGCCCGGTTTACGGGCTTCTCCTTATCCCCGTCGTGTTGCACACGCTTCCCCTGTGTACCTCGCCCACGAGGCCTTTCACCGCAACCTGCACCCCCACGCCCGCGCAAACGACCTGCTCGGTCGTCTCCTCGGCGTCCTCTTCGGCGCGCCGTTCGGGCCGCTTCGCTTCGGGCACCTCATGCACCACCGCTACAACGGGGCGCCGATCGACCGGCCGGACCTTTATGACCCCAGGCGCACCGGCCGCCTCGAGGCGACCGTGCGCTATTTCCTAAACCTCTGCGGCGGATTATACCTCCTCGATCTCTTGAGCGGCCCCGCCGCCCTGCTGCCCCGCCCCCTCTGGCGGCGGTTGATCGAACGCCAATCCCGCCGGGCGGGCGCCGAGGAGCGGGCATCCTGCAAGCGCTCGCGGAAGCCGTTTCCCGGCCGGCGGTGCGGTGGGCCTGGCGCGCCGAGTCCTTCGCCGCGCTTTCCTTCTGGGGGTTCGCCCTCTGGGCCTACCGCGCCGAACCGGGCCTCTTGCTTCTCGTTCTGGCAGACCGGGCCGTTCTCGTCTCGACGGCGAACAACCTTCCCCACTACGGCACCGACCCGCGGCAGCGGCTTTACGCGCTGAACCTGCACCTTGCCGGGTGGCTCGCCGGGCTTGTGCTCCACTTCAACCGCCACCGGGTGCATCACCGGCAGATGCTTCTTCCCCGGCACCGGCTCGCCTCCGCGCACCGCGCCTCCGGCGAGGGCTACGATCTCCCCTGGATGCAGGCATTCTTGCGCCAGTTCCGCGGTCCGACGGCCTGGGTCGACGCCGGGGACGGTCAGCCGAGCAGCCAGCCGACCAGCGCGAGCTGCGCCGCCGCCGCGAGCAGCACGGCGAGGACGGGGAGGAGGAGCAGCCGGTAGGCCGCCCCCGGGGGGGCGTGATAGTACTGGAGGGTCATGGCCAGGCAGGCGTGCATCGGCGAGAGCATATGGGCGCTGATTCCTCCGGCGAGCGCGAACATCACGTACCAGGCCCGAAGGGCCCCGTCCGGGAAGAACGGGACGAGGACCGGGAAACTCAAGCCCACGAAAGCCGTGGTGTACCCGGTGAGGAAGGCGATCGTGGCCGGGAGGAGGAAGGCGAGCAGAAGCGGCGGGACCCCGCGGGCCGAGAGGCCCTCGGCGATGCGCGGCATGGCGCCGCTCGCCTGGAGCGTCTCCTTGAACAGCATGATCCCCCAGATGAGCAGCGCAAGGTCCATCGAGAGGTGGCCGCGGAGCAGCCCCGGCCAGCGCTTTCCCGGCAGCCGCCGCGGCAAGGCGGCGAGGGCGGTGCCGGCGAGGATGGACCAGGCGAGATGGATCTCGAACACCGCCGTGGCGGCGACGACGAGGACGAAGGGCAAGAGGTTCCGCAGCACGCCAAGGAGCTCCCGCCCGGCACCGGCCCCGGGCGAAGCGGATGCCCCCCCCGCCCCGGGAGCGATCCCCCGGAAGCCGGCCAGAGCCCCCGCGGCGATGGCGACGGCCGTGAGCGGCAGGCCGGCGAGCACGAGGTCGGGGACGCCGACCTGGGTGATCGAGGCCGTGAGAAAGACCGCGGGAAAGGTGGGCAGCGAATATTCCCAGACGTGGCGGAACCAGTAGTTGAGGAAGGTGCGCCGCTCGGGCCGCAGCTCCATCTCCCCGGAAGCCTCGTCCACCAGCGGCGCCGAAAGCATCGCCCCGCCGACGACGGGGAGAAGGCCGACGAGCGCGGGCAACGCGGCAAGCAGCAGGCGCACATCCCCGCACAGCCTGCGCAGCGCGGCGATGGCCGCGCGCATGGCCCCGGTCTCTTTCATGACCGCGCTGAAGAGGAGCACCCCCTCGAGGGCGATCACGAGCTTGAGGTTCTCGAAGCTCCCCAGGGCGCGGCCGAGGACCTCGGCCCATACGGCGGCCGGAAGGCGGTAGAGCAGGCCGAGGCCTGCGCCGCTGGCCATGAGGGTCAGGCTGAGCGGGACCCGCAGCCGGAGGAGCACGAGGATGCCCGCGAGGACGAGCGCGAGATGGAGGACATCCGGCATCGTTCTTTCCCGCCGCCCCGGTTTCGCCGGAAGCGAGCGGCGCATCATAGCCCCCCTTCGGCCCCGCTGCAAGCGCCCGCCCCGCCCCGCCCCGTACCGTGCCCCGGACGTTTGATCTTTGTCGCCATCTGGACTAGGATCGACCATCCGGCATGGGGGAAGGCGCTCGAAGAAAGGCGGACGAATCCTTGCGCGGCTGGGCGGTCATCGCCGATGATCTCACCGGGGCGGCGGACACGGGGATCCAGTTTTTGCCGCTGGCCTCCCCCCTCTACCTCGTCGACGGCCGCCGCGGCGACGGCCTCGACTTCGACCCGGAACCGGGCGGGATCGCCGTCTACACCGGGACGCGGGCGCTGCCGGCGCGCCGGTCCGCGGCGGTCCTCCTCCCGGTCGCCCGCGCCGTCGCCCGCGCGGGCTTCCGGCGCGTCTACAAGAAGATCGACTCCGCCCTCCGCGGACCGATCGGCGCCGAGATCGAGGCCGTGCTCGAAGCCCTCGGGGCGCAGGCGAGCCTCATCGCCCCGGCGTTTCCCGCCCAGGGGCGGACGACCGAGGACGGGATCCACCGGCTCCACGGCCGGCCGATCGCCGCAACCGAGATGGCCCGCGACCCCGTCTTCCCGGTGCGCGAGTCGCGGCTTGCGGCCTGGATCGCGCACACGGCCGCCAAACCGGTCGCGCATCTCCCCTGGAGGGTGCTCGCGGAGGGCGAGGAGGCGGCCGCCCGCGCCGTCGCGCGCCTGCTCGGGGAGGGCGTGGTGCACATCTGCTTCGACGCCCTGGAGGAGCGGCATCTGGAGGCGATCGCGCGTCTTTTCCTGAACCGCTTCCCGGAGGCGTTGCCCTGCGGCTCGGCGGGTCTCGCCGCGGCGATCGTCCGGCTGGCGGCCCCCCGGCCCTCTGGGCCTCCGGAGGCCCCCCCACCGTCCCGGCCGCCGGGGGGGGGCTTTCTCTGGGTGTGCGGCTCGGCCTCGGAGCGTCTCCGGGCCCAGGCCGAGCGGCTCTGCGAAGCGGGCGGGGTGCACGGGGAGACGCTCTCCGCCGCCGCCCTCTGCGGCCCGCCCGACGCCGCCGGCGTGCAGGCGGCCCTCGAGCGCGCCGCCGAGCGGCTGGCGCGCATGGATGTGCTGCTGCGGCTCCCCCCGCCCGCCGCGGGGCAGGAACGGGCGGATCCGGCCGCCCTGGCGGAGGGGCTTTCGCGCTTCGTCGCCGCGCTCGTGGCGCGGGTTCCGCCGCGGGGGCTTTTTCTCTCCGGCGGGGACACGGCGGCCGCCGTGCTCGAGCGGCTGGAGGCCCGGGCCGTGCGCCTGGAGCGCGAACTCGTCCTCGGCGTCGCCTCCGGCCGCATCGCCGGCGGGGGCTGGGACGGGCTTGCGGTCGTCACCAAGGCGGGATCGTTCGGCAGCCCCGAGACCTTGCTCGAGGTGCGGCGGCGGATTTCCTGAGGCGGGTCAGGCGCGGGGGCCATCCCCGGGGTCCAGCTCGACCAGGGTCGCCCCCCAGCCGCCCGCTTCCGCCGGCGCGTCCCGGAAGGAGCGCACGCGGGGATGGCGGCTCAGGATCTTCTGCACGCGGAGCTTCTGGCGGCCCGTTCCCTTGCCGTGGATCACGCGCACGGAGGAAAAGCCCCGGCGCGCGCATTCCGCGATCCAGTGTTCGAGGAGATCGGGGATGTCCCGGGGGTGGAAGGCATGAAGGTCGATCACGTCCTCGATCGGGACCGGGACCGCTTCGTCTTCGTCCATCGCCAGCGGGCCTCCTTCGCCGCGCCTCGGGCGGCCTCGACCCTGAGGGGGAACCCGTGAGCGCGGAGACGGCGGCCGCGGCCGGCCTGCTCGCCGGCTCCTACCTCCTGGGGGCCGTGCCGTTCGGCGTTCTCTTCGCGCGCCTTTTTTCCTCCGCCGACCCGCGGCGCGCCGGAAGCGGCAACATCGGCGCCACCAACGTCGCGCGCACGGCCGGGGCGGCCGCCGGGCTGGCCACCCTCGCCGCGGACGGGCTGAAGGGGTTTCTCCCGGCCGCGGCCGCGCTCGCCTGGTTCCCGGGGCCGGAGGCGCCCCTCGCCCATCTCCCCACGGCCGCGGCGCTCCTGGCCTTCGCGGGGCACCTCTTCCCCGTGTACTGGGGCTTCCGCGGCGGCGGAAAGGGGGTGGCGACCGCGGCGGGAGGGTTCCTTGCGCTCGCCCCGGCCGCGGTGGGGGTCGCGGCCGCCGTCTTCCTGCTCGCCTTCCTGGCCGGCCGCCGCGTCGCCGTGGGCTCGCTTTCCGCCGCGGCCGCGCTGCCCATCGCGGTCCATCTCCTCGGCGGGCCGGGGACGCTCACCGCCGCGGCCGCCGCGGTCTGCCTTCTCGTCGCTTGGCGCCACGCGGACAACCTCCGGCGGCTTGCCGCCGGGACCGAGCCGCCCTTCCGCCTCAAGCCCTGAGAAAGACGACGCCCGAGGCGGGCCGGCTCCGTCTCAGCCCGCCGCCCACCCCCACAGCAGCGCGAGCGCGCCGGCAAGCAGGATGTGGCTTTCGACGAGAAACTCGAGCCGGACCCCGGGCAGCACCGCCCCCCGTTCCCAGGCGAGGAGCACGGCGAGCATGGCGGCGGGCGAGAGGGCGAGGAGATGGCCGATCGCGGGGAGCCCCGCCGCCGCCGTCGCCGGCGGAAGCCCGGCGATGAGGACCGCGAGGATCGCCTTGAGCATCCACCGCGTGCGCCGCTCGCCGAGCAGGATGGGGATGGTCTCCTTGCCCACGAGCCGGTCGCCCTGCATGTCGAGCAGATCGAAAAAGGCCGTGCGCACGAAGACGAGCGCCGCGATCCAGACGAAGGCGATCGCCGCCGCGGGCTCGCCCGCCCGGCCGGAGGCGATCGCGGGCAAGAGCGCCGTCACCACCCCCCAGGCAAGGGCGATGAGGACCGTCTTCGAGCCGGGGATGTCCTGGATGCGTCGGATGCCCCGGGGGGAGAGCCGGGACGGCCAGATCGCGATGCGGTAGGAGAGGCCGAGGAGGCTCATCGCCAGCAGGAGCACAAACGGCACCGTCCCCTGCCACAGCGCAAGGCAGAGCCCGCCCGCGCCGCAGGCGAGGGCGGCCGCGGTGAGCGGGACCTTGCGCCGCTCGTAGAAGCGCGCCCGCTCCGGCTCGTTGAAGCGGTCGGCCCGGCTTCCGGTCAGGTGGTTCAGGATGTGCATCGACTGGACGTAGAGGTAGGCGACCCCCACCCAGGCGGCGGTGTCCCGGGAGATCCCCTGCAGCAGGCTCGCCGCGTGGCACAGCCCCGCGGCGCCGACGGAGATGTAGCCGTTGGTGAGGAGGGCGGCGCGCATGAGGGCGTAGAGCGCCTTGTGCAGGGGCGACTTGCGGCGGTAGACCGCGTTTTCCAGGGCGAGGATCACCTTGCGGATCACCCAGTTGGGCGTGGAGGCCCCGGCCGTGATCCCGATCGCCCGGCAGCGGGCGAGGAGCCCGGCGTCGATTTCCCCGAGCTCGCGCTCGTCCTCGATGTGAAACGCCGGTTTCCCCGTCTCGCGCGCGATTTCGAAGAGCCGCCGGGTGTTCCCGCTGCTTTTGCCGCCGACCACGATCAGGGCGTCCACCTCCGCCGCAAGGCGCATCACCTCTTCCTGGCGGCGTTCGGTCGAGTCGCAGATCGTGCGGTAGACCTTGTAGTGCGGGTGCCGCCGGGCCACCCAGGCGACCGCCTCCTGGAAGAGGGCCGTGTTCTGGGTCGTCTGGGCGACGAGAATGGCCTCGGCGAAGGGCGGCAGGCGCTCGAGCTCCGCGAGGCTGGAGACGACGACGCCCCGCTCCCCCGCGTGGCCGAGCAGGCCGACCACTTCCGGGTGCTCCGGGTCCCCCAGGATGATGACCGCGTGATTCTTGCGGGCGTGCCGGCGGATGATCGACTGCACGCGCACGACCCGCGGGCAGGTGGCGTCGATGACGCGGAGGCCGCTCTCCCGGAGGCGGCGCTTGGTTTCGGGCGGCACCCCGTGGGCGCGGATCAGGACGGTGCCCTCGCTGCGGTCGGGAATCGCCTCCAGGGTGCGGATCCCCCGGGAGGCGAGCAGCTCGAGGACCTGGGGGTTGTGGATCAGGGGGCCGAAGGTGCAGATCGGCCCCGGGTGGGTCTCCGGGGCGTCGAGGATCATCTCGACCGCGCGGCGCACCCCCATGCAGAAGCCGGACATCCGGGCGACGACGATTTTCATTCCGGCGCCATCAGAGCTTCATCGCCTTGCGGCGGGCGCGGCGTTCCCGCTTGGGCGTCCGGCGGGCGGCGCCTTTTTTGCGCGTGGTAAGGCGGCGGCCGCCCCCGGGCCCGTCCTCCTCGGCCTCCTCGGGCGCGCCGCCGTGAAGGGCGAACTCCAGGCGGGCCGCGAAGTCTTCCGCGGAAACGGCCTCGGCGCCGCAGGAGGCGACCGTGCGCTGCAGGGCCGCATCCGAGGTGACGACGAGGACGCCGTCCCCCTCCTCGCGCGCCAGCTGCGCGATCAGCCGGTCGGCGGTTTCGCCCCCGCGCGAGAACAGGACGCGGACCCCCGCCCGGCGGTCGCGCTCCGGCAGCCCCGCGGGGGCGCCCGCGCCGTCGAAAACGACGGTGATGCGGTGGGGCCGGAGGCGCCGGTAGGCGGCCAGCCGCGCCAGGAGCGCCTCGCGGCCGCGTTCGAGGTCCTCGCGGTCGAGGCGGCCCAGCTCGGGCGAGCGGCGGATGACGTTGTAGCCGTCGATGAGCAGGTGCAGGGCCATGGGCGGAGCGGCCGCGGGAGGCGTTATCGGGACCCGCGGCGGAAGTGTTCGATCAGCCGCTCGAGGTCGTCGGGCGAGTAGAACTCGATCTCGATCCGTCCCCGCGGCCCCTGGGCGCGCAGGGTCACCTTGGTGCCGAGCAGCCGCGAGAGGTCCTCCGCCAGGCGCTCGAGGTGCAGCGCCTCGGGCCGCCGCGGCCGGACGCGCCGCTCCTTCGGCGCCTCCTTCAGGCGCCGCATCAGGGCTTCGGTCTCGCGCACCGAGAGGCCCCGGCCGAGGACTTCCTTCCAGGCCGCGAGCTGGTGTGCCGGGTTCTCCGAGGAGAGCAGCGCGCGGGCGTGCCCCATGCTGAGCTCCCCCGCCTCGATGCTCTGCCGGATGGGCGGGGGGAGCTGCCGGAGGCGCAGGAAGTTCGCCACGGTGGAGCGGCTTTTCCCGACCCGCGCGGCGACCTCCTCCTGGGTGAGGTGCAGGCGGGTGACCAGCTGGTGGTAGGCTTCGGCCTCCTCGAGGGGGTTCAGCTCCGCCCGCTGGATGTTCTCGACGAGCGAGACCTCAAGAAGCTTCTCGTCGCTCACCTCGCGCAGGACCACCGGGACGCGGGCGAGGCCGGCGCGCCGGGCGGCCCTGAGCCTGCGCTCCCCGGCCACGAGCTCGAAGCCGGCCGGCCCCCGGCGGACGACGAGCGGCTGGAGCACGCCCTGGGTGCGGATCGAGGCCGCGAGCTCCTCGAGCTCGGTTTCGTCGAAGCGCCGCCTGGGCTGGAGTGGGTTGGGCCGGATGAGGTCGATGTCGCAGAGAAAATAATCGCTCTCCGCCGCCTCGCCGGCGGGGGCCGCGGCGGGCAGGAGGGCGCCCAGCCCGCGGCCGAGGGCGAGCTTTTTCCTTTTGGCGGAGGCTTCCGGGGGCGAGGGGGGTTTCTCCATGCGGGCTATCTCCCGGCGGCGAGCCGTTCCCGCGCCGGGTCCAGGATCTCGCGGGCGAGCTCGACATAGCTCTGGGCGCCGGCCGAGGAGGCGTCATAGAGCAGGATCGGCTTTCCGAAGCTCGGCGCCTCGCTCAGCCGGATGTTGCGCGGCACACGGGTCCGGAAGACGAGGTCGGGGAAATGGCTTTCGGCCTCCTCGGCGACCTGGTGGGACAGGTTGGTCCGGCGGTCGAACATGGTGAGGAGAATGCCGGCCACGGCAAGCCCCGGGTTGAGGGAGCGGCGCACGCGGTGCACGGTTTCGAGCAGCTGCCCCAGCCCCTCGAGCGCGTAGTACTCGCACTGCAGGGGGATGAGCAGCGCGTCGGCCGCCGTCAGCGCGTTCACCGTGAGGAGGCTGAGCGAGGGCGGGCAATCGAGCAGGATGTGGTCGAAGCGCTCCCGCAAGGGCTCAAGCAGCCGCCGCAGCGCCGTTTCGCGGCCCGCCTCGCCCATCATCTCCACCTCGAAGCCGATCAGGTCCACGTTGGCGGGGATCACCTGGAGGAAGGCGAGCTCGCTTTCCCGGAGCAACTCCGCGGCGGGGGCACGGCCGAGAAGCCCGTCGTAGAGGGTCCGGCCCAGGCCGGCCTTGTCGATCCCCAGGCCGGAGGTGGCGTTCGCCTGGGGGTCGCAGTCGACGAGAAGCGTGCGCCGCTCGAGGGCGGCGAGCGAGGCCGAGAGGTTGATCGCGGTCGTGGTTTTCCCCACCCCGCCCTTCTGGTTGGCGATGCAGAGGACCTTGGGCATGGGGCGGCTCTACCACAAAACCCGCGCTTTGAAAAGAATGCGAAACTGTGCGATATTCAGGCCGGGGGACGGCGCCTGACCGCGCCGTGCGCGCGGAAACGGGCGCCCCCCGGAAGAGACGAAACGACCATGCCCACGACCCCGCCCTTCGGCCGATGGAAGCGCCTGCTCGTGCTTTTGCTGGCGGCGAGCCTGCTTCCCTTGCCGCCCGCCGGGGCGATCACCTTCCGCGAGGAAGAGGAGCTCTCGCAGGAGATCCTGCGCTACATCTTCCGCCGGATGCCCGTGATCGACGACCCCTACATCACCGCCTACGTGGACCGCGTGGGACGGCGGCTTCTCGCCGGGCTCTCCGACCAGCCCTTCCGGTACCGCTTCTACGTGATCCAGCAGGACGCCTTCAACGCCTTCGCCACCCCCGCGGGGCACGTCTTCATCTACAGCGGGCTGATCGCGGCCATGGAGGGCGAGGAGGAGCTCGCGGGCATCCTCGGCCACGAGATCGCCCACGTGGCCTGCCGCCACATCTCCCAGAAGATCGATCTCGCCAAGAAGGTGGGCTGGGCCCAGCTCGCGGGCATGGCGGCGGGGATGCTCCTGGGGGTCGCCGCCGGGAGCGGGGCCGCCGCCACGGCCACCATGATGGGCTCGGCCGCGGCGGGGGCGACGATCCAGCTCGCCTTCAGCCGCGAAAACGAGTCCCAGGCCGACCACCTCGGGCTCCAGTATTTGCGGGAGGCGGGCTACGGGGCCGAGGGGCTGCTCGCCACCCTGCGCAAGATCCGCGCCCGGCAGGCCTTCGGCAAGGGCCAGGTGCCGACCTACATGCTCACCCACCCGGCGATCGAGGACCGCATCTCCGCCATCGCCAACTGGATCGAGGAACACCCGGAGGCCGGGCGGAAAGGCCGGCAGGGCGACCCGGCGGCGTGGGAGCGGTTTCTCACGCGGATCCTCACCGAAACGACCGACCCCTCCGCCGAGCTCGCCCGGCAGGAGGAGATCCTGGCGCGGGAGCCGGACCAGGCGCTCGCGCGGCATCGCCGCGCGCTCTTGCTGTTGAAATTGAACCGCCCCGCCGAGGCCGGCGCCGAGCTCCAGCGGCTGCTCGCCAAGGATGCCTTCAACCCCTGGCTGCTGCGCGACCTGGGCAGGGCCTACTTCCAGGCGGGAAGGCTCGAGGAGGCCGCCTCGCTTCTGGAAACCGCCCTCCGCAGGCTTCCCCAGGATCCGGACACGCTGCTCTTCCTCGGCCGCGTTCGCCAGGAGACGGGGCGGCCCGAGGAGGCGATCGCGCTCTTCCGCGAGCTCACGCGGGCCGCGCCCGATTTCCGCGAGGGGCACTACTTCCTGGGCCAGGCCCTGGGCCGGGAGGGCCGCCTGGGCGAGGCCCACTACACGCTCGGGGTCTACCATTTCAAATCCCGGGACTTCAAAACCGCGGCGATCCAGTTCCGCAACGGGCTGCGCCATGCCGCCGAGAGCGACCTGCGCGAGCGCCTCCTGCAGGGGCTCCAGAACGCCGAGCGCGAAATCCAGGCCGAAAAGAAGATGCAGGACGGCTAAAGGGGGGCGGGCCTTACGGCCGGTCGAAGCGCGCAAACTGCATGGTGAAGGTTCCGCGTCCCTGGGTGGCCGAGCGCAGCGCGGTCGAGTAGCCGAACATGCGCGAAAGCGGCACGGTCACGGTCACCACCTGGAGGCCGGCCCGGTGCTCGATCGACTCGATCTTGCCGTTGCGCGCGTTGAGATCGCCGATCACCTCCCCCAGGAAGGCGTCCGGGACGAGGACCTCGGCGGTCATGATCGGCTCGAGCAGAACGGGTGCCCCCCGGCCGAGGGCGTCGCGGCAGGCCATGGAGGCGGCGACGGTGAAGGCGAGCTCGCTGGCGTTCTCCTGCAGCGCGGCCCGCACGAGCCAAACGGCGACGTCCACCACGGGGTAGCCCGATACCGGGCCGCTTTCCAGCGCCGACATCGCCCCCTTGCGGGCGGCCTCGACGAAGGCGGCGGGGAGGCTCTCGGCGGGGATCGCCGCGGTGAAGGCGGCACCCGCGCCGCGGGGGAGCGGCCGGACCTCGATTTCCACCTCGGCGACGTGGCGGGTCCCGGCGATGTCGCGGTCGAAGAGGGCCGCGGCCCGGGCCGGGGCGTCGATCGTCTCGCGGTAGACGACCTGGGGCCGGCCCACGTTCACGTTGGTGTTGAATTCGCGCTGCATGCGGCTGGTCACGATCTCGAGATGCAGCTCCCCCATCCCCGAGAGGATCGTCTGGCCGGTGTCCTCGTCCTTGCGCACCCGCAGCGTGGGGTCCTCGGCCGTGAACTTCTCGAGGATCTCGTCGAGTTTCTCCTGGTCGGCGTGGGTCTTGGGTTCGACCGCCACCGAGATCACCGGCTCGTAGGCCTCGATCCGCTCGAGCATCACGGGGTGTTCGACCGTGCAGAGCGTGTCCCCGGTCGAGGAGTCCTTGAGCCCCATGATCCCGATGATGCTCCCGGCGGAGGCTTCCTCGATCCGCTCGCGCTTGTTGGCGTGCATGCGGAGCAGGCGAGCGACCTTCTCCTTGCGGCGGAGGGTGGCGTTGTAGACCTCCGCCCCGGCCTTCAGCCTGCCGCTGTAGAGGCGCGCAAAGCAGAGCTTGCGCCCCTCCATCAGGGAGACCTTGAAGATCAGCCCGACCAGGGGGTCGGACTCGCGGGCGTGCACCTCGACCGGCTCGCCGGTTTCGGGGTGGACGCCGCGCGCCGGGGGGATGTCGAGCGGGCTGGGGAGAAAGCGCGCCACGGCGTCGAGGAGCGGCTGGATCCCCTTGTTGCGCAGGGCGGCGCCGCAGAGGACGGGGACGAGCTCGAGGCGGATCGTGGCCCGCCGGATCGCGGCGAGCAGCTCGGCCGTCGCGATCGGCTGCTCCGAGAGGTAGGCCTCCATCAACCCCTCGTCGAACTCGGCCGCCGCGGCGACCAGCCGCTCGCGGTACTCGGCCGCCTGGGCGGCCAGCTCCGCGGGGATCTCCTCGGTCCGAAACACCGTCCCCAGGGAGGCCTCGTCCCACTCGATGCGCTTCATCTGCAACAGATCGATCACGCCGCGGAACGTCTCGCCGCTGCCCACGGGGAGCTGAAGCAGCAGGGGGCGGGCGTTCAGCCTGGCCTGCATCATCTCCACCGTGCCGAAGAAGTCCGCGCCCACGCGGTCCATCTTGTTGAGGAAGGCGATCTTGGGGACGCGGTACTTGTCCGCCTGGCGCCAGACCGTCTCCGACTGCGGCTCGACCCCCTCCACCGCGCTGAAGACGCCCACGGCGCCGTCGAGCACGCGCAGGGAGCGCTCCACCTCGATCGTGAAGTCCACGTGGCCCGGCGTGTCGATGAGGTGGATCTCGACGTCCTGCCAGGGGCAGGTCGTGACCGCGGAGGTGATCGTGATGCCGCGCTCCTGCTCGTCGGGCATCCAGTCCATGACCGCCTCGCCGTCGTGGACCTCGCCCAGCTTGTGCGAGCGGCCGGTGTAAAAGAGGATCCGCTCCGTCACCGTCGTCTTGCCGGCGTCGATGTGGGCGATGATCCCGATGTTGCGGACGGCGCTGATCTTCGTCTTTTTCATGGCGGACCGCGGGCCGCGCCCGGCTGGCCGGGGCCACGGCGGTGGCCCCGGGGGCGGCGCGCCCGGAGAAGCGCATCCTTATGCCAAGCGGTGAGGCAAGTCAAGAAACGGGGGCTTCGGCCTTGCGCCGGGGGGGGTGCCCCCTCAGCCGAGGATGCAGCCGCGGTCGGCGGGGCCGACGAGCCGGCGGTAGCGCTCGAGGAGGCTTCCCGGCTCGAGCGCCAGCCGCTCGGGAAGCCGCCACGCCGCCCGCCGGCGCTCGAGCTCGGGGGCGGGCACGGCGAGTTCGATCCGGCCCGCCGGGATGTCGATCTCGATCCGGTCCCCCTCCTGCACGAGGGCGATCGGCCCGCCCGCATAGGCTTCCGGGGTGACGTGGCCGACGCAGGCCCCGCGGGTCGCCCCCGAGAAACGGCCGTCGGTCACCAGGGCGACCGATTCGCCCAGGCCCATGCCGATCAGCGCGGAGGTGGGCAGGAGCTGCTCGCGCATCCCCGGTCCCCCCTGGGGTCCCTCGTAGCGGATGACGACCACGTCGCCCGGACGGATGCGGCCGCCGAAGATCGCACCGAGCGCCTCCTCCTCCTGCTCGAAGACCCGCGCCGGGCCCGCATGGCGCAGCATGGCGGGGGCGACGGCCGCCCGCTTGACGACCGCGCCGCCGGGGGCGAGGCTGCCCCGCAGGACGGCGATCCCGCCCGTCGGGCTCAAGGGGGAGGCGACGGGCCGGATCACCTCGGGGTCCAGGATGCGGCGGCCTTCGAGATTTTCGGCCACGGTGCGGCCGGTCACGGTGAGGCCGTCCCCGCGGAGGAGGCCCCGGTCGAGGAGTTCCTTCATCAGGGCGGGCACCCCGCCCGCGTTGTAGAAGTCGAGCGGGAAATGCCTGCCGGCCGGCTTGAGGAGCACGAGGTGCGGGTAGCGCGAGGCGGCGCGGGCGAAATCCTCGAGCCCCAGTTCGACGCCGGCGGCGTGGGCGATCGCCGGGAGATGCAGGCAGGTGTTCGTCGAGCCGCCGACGGCCATGTCGACGGCGAGCGCGTTCTCGAAGGCCTCCCGCGTGAGGATGTCCCGCGGCCGGAGGTTGCGGGCGTGGAGCTCGAGGATCGCCCGCCCCGCGCGGCGCGCGAGCGCCAGGCGCGCCCCGGAGGTCGCCGGCGTGAGCGCGCCGTCGGGCAGGGTCATCCCCAGGGCCTCGGTCAGGATGTTCATCGAGTTCGCCGTGCCCATCATGGCGCAGGCGCCGGGACCCCAGACGGCCACCTCCTCGAGCCGGGCGAGCTCCTCGGGGGACATCTGCCCGCGCTCGACCCGGCCCTCGGCCTCCATGAGGTCGTTGTAGCAGACGCGTTGGCCGCAGAAGCAGCCCGTGTCCATCGGCCCGCCGGCGAGGAGCAGGGCGGGGAGGTTCAGGCGGGCCGCGGCCATGAGCATCCCCGGCGTCACCTTGTCGCAGTTGGTGATGAGCACCAGGGCGTCGAAGGCGTGCGCCGTGATCATGATCTCGACCGAGTCGGCGATGAGCTCGCGGCTGGGCATGGGCATGCGCATCCCGGCGTGGCCGGTGGCGAGCCCGTCGCAGACGGCGATCGTCGGGAATTCGAGCGGCAGCCCGCCCGCCTCGGCGACCCCGAGCTTGACCGCCTGGCAGAGCGCGTTCAGGTGCACGTGGCCGGGCATGAGCTCGTTGAACGAGTTGACCACGGCGACGATCGGCTTTTCGAGGTGCTCGGGCCGCCAGCCCATCGAGTACAGGAGCGCGCGATGGGTGGCGCGGTCGAGGCCGCGGGTCATGATCGAGGAGCGCAAGGGGCCGCGGGGTTCGGCGGCGGATGCCATGGGTCGACCTCCTGGGGGCGGCGGTTGCGGGGAGCCCGCCGGGGAGGGCGGCCGGAAGGCCGCCCGGTTTCCGATCGGTGTCAGTAGCCGAGGAACGTCTTGGGGAGCCAGGTGCTCAGCCAGGGCACGTAGGTCACGATCGCCAGCACGACGAGGGCGACGAAGAAGGGTTTCCAGACGGCCTTGCCGAGCTTGTCGAGCGAGATGTTGGCCACGCCGCAGACGGCGAAGAGCACGGCCCCGACCGGCGGGGTGACGAGCCCGAGAACAAGGTTCAGGCAGATCACGATCCCGATGTGCACGGGGTCGATCCCCATGGAGGCCGCGATCGGGGCGAGCACCGGGGTGACGATGACGATGCCGGGGGCGGTCTCGATCGGGATGCCGAGGAGCAGGAGAAAGACGTTGATCAGAAGCAGGATCGCATAGGGCGAGGTCGTGAGCTTGGAGATCCAGTCGATCAGCAGCTGCGGGATCTGGTCGGCGGCCACGATCCAGGAGAAGGGCTCGGAGAGGGCGATCAGGAGCATCACCATCCCGGATTCGAGCCCCGCCTGCAGGAGGACGGCCGGAATCCGCCGCAGGCGGAGCTTGCGGTAGACGAAGGTCCCGACGAGCACGGCGTAGATGACGGTCACCCCGGCCGCCTCGGTCGGGGTGAAGATCCCGCTCAGGATCCCGCCCATGATGAGGATCGGCATGAAGAGCGCGGGGAGGGCCTTCCAGGCCGCGATCCCGAGCTCCCGGAGGGGGGTCGGGGGGTCGATGGGGTAGTTCCGCTTGCGGGCGACGAAGTACATGTAGAGCATGAGGGAGAGCCCGAGGAGCAGCCCCGGGAAGACCCCGCCCAAAAACAGCGCCCCGACCGAGATGTTGGCCGCGACCCCGTAGATGATGAAGGGGATGCTCGGCGGGATGATGGGCCCCATGCAGGAGGCGACCGAGGTCATCGCCGCGCCGACCTCCTCGTCGTAGCCCGCCTCCTTCATCGCCGGGATCATGACGACCCCGATGGCGACGGCGGTGGCCACGGCCGCGCCGGAGATGGCGGCGAAGATGGCGCAGGCGAGGATCGTGGCGAGCCCCAGCCCGCCGCGGATGTGGCCGAGGAGCAGCCGTGCGAAGCGCACGAGGTCGGGGGTGATCCCGCCCTCGTTCATCAGGTTGCCGGCGAGCATGAAGAGGGGGATCGCGAGCAGCGGGAAGGTGGCGAGCCCGCCGAAGGTGGTCTGGATGAGGGTCGTGATCGGCACATCGCCGCTGATCAGGGCGTAGGCGAGCGCGGAGCCCCCCAGGGCGACCGTGATCGGCGCCGAGATGCAGAGCAACCCGAGGAAGCTGATGGCGAAGACGGCGATCATGCCGCGGGTCCTTTCGCGCCGACGCCGAGGAAGGCGAGAAACTCCTCGAGGGTGAGCATGAACATGATGAAGAAGCCGGTGGGCAGCGCCGCATAGGGGATGCTCATCACCATGCCGATGGCGGGCGAGGTCTGCTTCCAGTTGTAGATCGTCTGAAAGAGCCCGAAGCCGAACATCATGGCGAAGAAGAAGAGTGCTGCGAGGTAGGCGAAGAACTTGAAGACGCGCGCCAGCCCCGGCGGCACGGCCATGACGATCGAGTCCATGCGCACCTGGTAGCCCTTTTTGAGCCCCACCGCGCCGCCCAGCATCGAGGCCCAGGCGAGGGAGTAGGTCGAGACCTCCCCGGACCAGATGGTCATCTTCTGGAAGACGTAGCGCCCGATCACCTCATAGGGGATGACGACCCCGATCACGGCCATGAAGAGGATCGTCCCCCAGCTGCCGAAGGAAACGAGGACCCGATTGACCGCCTGCAGCACCCGCATGGAAGCCCCTGCCTGTCTCCGGAAACGGAACGCGGGCGCCCCCGCCGGCCGGCGGCCGGGGCGCCCGCGGCAAACCGGCTACACCGGTCATTTCGCGTTCATGATGGCTTCGATGTCCGACTTGGCGAACTGGTCGCTGAACTGGTCGTAGATCGGGGCCATGGCTTTCTTGAAGCTCTCCCGGTCCACGTCGCGGACCACGGTGACGCCCTTGCTGGCGATCTCCTTGAGCTTGTCCTCCTCGGCGTCGCGGTTGACCTTGCGCTGGAACTTGGCCACCTCGTAGGCCGTCTTCACGAAGAGCTCCTGGTCCGCCTTGGGCATGGCGTCGAAGGTCTTCTTGCTCATCAGGAAGGGGGAGGGGGAGTAGACGTGGGCGGTGAGCGAGAAGTGCTTCTGCACGTCCCAGAACTTGGAGGCGTAATAGACGGCGACCGGGTTCTCCTGGCCGTCGATGACCCGCTGCTGGAGCGCGGTGTAGACTTCGCCCCAGGCCATGGGCGTGGGGTTCAGGCCGGCCGCCTTCCAGGCCGCGAGATGGACCTTGTTTTCCATGGTGCGGATCTTCAGGCCCTTGGCGTCGTCGACCTTCTTCACCGAGACCTTGTTGTTGGTGAGGTGGCGGAAGCCGTTTTCCCAGAAGGCGAGCGCCTTGATGTTCGCCTTCTCGAAGTCGTCGAGGAGTTTTCTGCCGATCGGGCCGTCGAGCACGAGGTCGACGTGGGCGTTGTCGCGGAAGAGGAAGGGAAAGTCGAGGATGTTGATCGAGGGGCTGAAGCCGCCGAGCGGGCCGGTCGAGGTGACCAGCAGATCGATCGCGCCCTGCTGGATGCCCTCGGTCATCTCGCGCTCGCCCTTGCCGAGCTGGTTGCTGGGGTAGAGCTTGATTTCGATCCGGCCGTTGGTGCGCTCCTTGATCAGGTCGGCGAATTGCTTGGCCCCGATCATGTAGGGGTGTTCCATGCTCTGGGTCGAGGCGAGCTTCATCGTCGCCTTGTACTCGGCCGCGGCCGGAACGGCGAGGGAGAGCGCCAGGCAGAGCGCCAAACCGAAACGTAGCGCCTTCTTCATAATCCAATCCTCCTTACAGGTGGTGCGGTTGATGGAGACGAACGCGGCGCCCGAGAACGCCGGGTGGGCTAACCTATGAGATCTCGCCGCGGGATGTCAAGGGCCGCGCACGGCGGGAAGGCCCGGGGGGCCGGGGCCGGAAGCGGGGCCGTCAGCGCCGCCTTTTCGGCTTTTATGGGATGCCCGGGAAGGGGGGAAGGGGGGATCTGGTGGAGCTGAGGGGAGTCGAACCCCTGGCCTCATGAATGCCATTCATGCGCTCTCCCAACTGAGCTACAGCCCCACGCGCATCGATCCGGTCTTTTTACTTGAGTCGGCCCCGCTTGTCAACGGCAAATGCGGTTTCGCGCATTGACAAAGGCGGGTCGGGCTTTTAAGATGCCGCAGGGGTTGCGGTTCGGCGGCGCGTCCGCCGCCGGTTGCCCCGCGCGGCACGTTTCATGTCACGGAGGAAGCGGATGAACCCTCGTGCGCAGCGGGCCTTCGGGGGACCCCCGGGGGCCTACCGCGATTTCGACGCCACCGAGCTCTTCTGCCCGCGCTGCCGGCGGGCGGTCCCCGTCCGCAAGCGGCTGCTGCTGGTCCTGCCCGAGGGGGACAAGTACGAGTACCTCTGTGCGTTCTGCTCGGCCTCCGTGGGGACGAAGGTCAGCCGCGGCGAAGCCCCCCTGCGGCTGATCGTGTGAGCCCCCACGGGGAGGAGACCGCCCGCGGGAGCCGCCCGGCCCCCCATCCCCTCGCGATCGGAGAATTCGAACCATGCTCGATTTCATGCGCCGGCACGCCGGCACCTGGATGATCAAGGCCCTGCTCTTCGCCATCGTCGTGGTCTTCATCTTTTGGGGGGTCGGCAGCTGGACCCACCACGAGGAGGGGATCGTCGCCACCGTGAACGGCGAGGCCGTGGCCATCGAGGCCTACCGCCGCGCCTACAACCGCATGCTCGACCAGGTGCGGCAGAGTTTCGGCACGGCCCTGAACGACGAGATGCTGCGGGCGCTCGACCTGCCCAACCGGGCCCTCGACGAGCTGATCGACCAGCTGCTGCTGCGCCAGGCGGCTGAGCGCTTCGGGCTCGAGGTGAGCGACGAGGAGCTTGCGCGCTCGGTGCAGCGCATCGAGGCCTTCCAGGCGAACGGCCGCTTCGACCCCGGCCGCTACCGCCAGGTCCTGAGCCTGAACCGCATGACGCCCGAGGTCTTCGAGTCGCTCCAGCGCGAGTCCCTGATGGCGCGGAAGCTCGCCCAGGTCGTGACCGGCGGCGCCAAGGTCTCCGAGCGCGAGGTGGAGGAGTGGTACGCCTGGAACCGCCTCGCCGTGAAGGCCGATTGGGCCTGCATCGAGGCCGAGCGCTTTCGCGACGTCCAGGCGACGGCCGAGGAGATCGCCCGGCACTTCGAGGAAAACCGCGAGGTCTACCGCCGGCCGGCCGAGGTCCGGGTGCAGTTCGTGCGCCTCGACCCGGAGCGCTTCCGGGACCGGGTGGCCCTCAACGAGTCGGAACTCGAGGCTTACTACGACGAGCACCGCGAGCGCTTCGCGCTCCCGCGGACCGTCGAGGCGCGCCACATCCTGCTGCGGCTCGAGGCGGACGCCGGCGCCGAGGCGGTCGAGGCCGCCCGCGCGCGCCTGGCCGAGCTTCGCCGGCGGATCCTCGAGGGCGCGGACTTCGCGGCCCTCGCCCGCGAGGTCTCCGAGGACCCGGGCAGCCGGGACCAGGGCGGGCTGCTCCCCGCCTTCCGCCGGGGGGACGTCGTCTCCCCCTTCGCCGAGGCGGCCTTCGCGCTCGCCCCGGGGGAGGTGAGCGAGCCGGTGCGCACGCCGTTCGGGTGGCACCTGATCCGGGTGGAGCGCGTCAACCCGGAGCGCACGCGCGCCTTCGCCGAGGTGAAGGAGGAGATCGCCGAGCGGCTCCGGCGCGAGCGGGCGAGAAGCCTCGCCTACGACCAGGCGGAGGCCCTCTACGACGCCTCGCTCGCCGCGGGCGATCTCGGCCGGGCGGCGGCCGAGCTCCGCCTCGAGGCGGTCACGACCGATTTCTTCCCGCGCGAGGCGCCTCCCGCGGGCCTCGCCGAGCCGGGCCGCTTCGCGGCCGCGGCCTTCGCGCTCGCCCCCGGCGAGGTGAGCGACATCCTGGATCTCCCCGACGGCTACGTCCTGCTGCAGCTGCGGGAGACCCGGCCCTCGCGCATCCCGGAGCTGCCCGAGGTCGAGGCGCAGGTCCGGGCGGACGTGGTCCGGCGCAAGCAGGCCGAGCGTGCGCTCGAGCAGGCGCGCGCGCTGCTTGCCGACCTTCGGGGCGGGGCCGCGCTCGAGGCGGCGGCCAAAAGGCACGGGGTCGCCTTCCGCACGACGGGGTATTTCCAGCGCAGCGACACGATCGAGGGGCTGGGACACGAGCCGGCCGTCAGCCGCGCGGCCTTTTCCCTCTCCGAGCGCAACCCCTTTCCCGAGGAGCCGCTGCCGACCGAGAAGGGGGCCTGTGTGCTGCGCTTCGCCGGCCGCCAGGAGCCCGACCCCGCGGGCCTCGAGCGGGAGCGGGAGCGGATCCGGGAGCAGCTGCTGCGCCAGAAACGGGCGCAGCTCTGGGAGGCCTGGATGAACGACCTGCGCCGCAGCGGCAAGATCGAGCGGCGCAAGGATTTCAGCTGAGGAGGCCCCATGGCCCGACCCGCCCGTCCGGCGGCGCCGCCTCGGGGCGCGGCGCCGGCTCACCTGACCAAGAAGTGCCCGGAGTGCTTCGCCTACCTCCCCCTCGAGGCCGATGTCTGCCACGCCTGCGGCCGGCCCGTCGGGCCCGTCACGCCGACGGGGCTCGCCCGCAAGCCCTTCAACCTCAAGGCCTACCTCGCCGCCGCCGCGGCCATCGCGGCCTTCGCCGCCTTCGTCTGGTGGGGGTTTTTCAGCGACTGAACGCGCGCCGGCCGGCTCAGGGCGCCTCCCCCTCCCCCTCGGGGAGGAGCCGGCCGTAGCCGTCCACCCGGCATTTCGGCAAGACCCGCCGCGGGATGCGATCGATGAAGCGCGAGGGCCGGTTCAACACGACGCCCAGGGTGCGGTCGAAGACCTCCCGCGGGTAGCAGAGGTAGAGCCCCTCGCGGGCGCGGGTGAGGGCCACGTACATCAGCCGCAGCTCCTCCTCCATCTCCTCCTCGTCGGCCAGGGCGTGAAGCGAGGGGAACCTGCCGTCCAGGGCCCAGAGGACAAAGACGGTGTGCCATTCGAGCCCCTTGGCGGAGTGGATCGTGGAGAGGACGAGGCGGTCCTTCGCCTCGAGCTCGGCGACGAGCCGCTCCTCGACGCTCAGCGTGGGCGGCTCGAGGGCCATGTCGGCGAGAAAGGTCTCCAGGCGCCGGTAGCGCTCCATGATCCCGAGGAGCTGCTCGAGGTCCTTCGCCCGCCGCGGGTGGTCGTCGAAGCTCCGGCGCAGGATCGGCAGGTAGTACCGCAGGACCTCCTGGCCGAGCTCCGCCACCGACATCGCCTGCGGGTCGAGGGCGCGGAAGAGCGCCTTGAGCTTTTCGAGCTCCGGGTTCCGGGACGCCAGGGCGAGGAGCCCGGAGACGCCGCTGCGGGCGTTGACGATGTCCCGGTAGATGCCCTCGGCGTGTTTCGGCCCGATGCGCTCGAGCAGGGTGAGGATGCGGTGCCAGCTCAGCCGGTCGTAGGGGTTGGCGAGGACGCGCAGGTGGGCGAGGGTGTCCTTGATGTGCGCGGACTCGCTGAACTTGAAGCCGCCGACCTTGACGAAGGGGATCTGCGCGCGGGCAAGCTCGATCTCGAGGTCGAAGGAGTGGTAGCCCGCGCGGAAGAGGACGGCGATTTCGCCCGGGTCCACACCCCGGTCGAACAGCTCGCGGATGCGCTCGACCACCCAGCGGGACTGGGTGTTTTCGTCCTCGGCCTCGACGAGCAGCGGCGGGGCGCCGCCGGCGCGGCGGGTGAAGAGGCGCTTGGCGTGCTTTTCCCGCGCCCGGGCGATCACGAGGTTGGTCAGGTCGAGGATCGGCTGGGTGCTGCGGTAGTTTTCCTCCAGGCGGATGATGCGGGTCCCCGGGAAGCGCCGGGGGAATTCGAGGATGTTGCGGAAATCGGCCCCGCGGAAGGCGTAGATGCTCTGGGAGTCGTCGCCGACCACCATGAGGTTGCGGTGGACCTCGGCCAGCAGGTCGAGAATGTCCGCCTGGATGCGGTTGGTGTCCTGGTATTCGTCGACGAGGATGTGGCGGTAGGCGCCGGAGATGCGGCGGCGCACCTCCGGGGCCTCGGCGAGCAGGCGGCGGAAGAGGACGAGGAGGTCGTCGTAGTCGACGAAGTGGTGCTCGCGCTTGCGCCGCTCGTAGGCGGCGAAGAGGGCCTCGAGCTCCTCGAGCTGCTCGGCGAAATGCGCGTACTCGGCGAGGACGACCTCCTCGAGCGGCCGCATCGTGTTCACGGCGCGGCTGAAGAGATCGCCGAGCGTCTGCTTGCGGGGAAGCGGCCGGCCGCGGGCGGGGCGGCCCGCGATCTCCTTGCGCAACAGGCCGATCAGGTCCTCGGCGTCGCTGCGGTCGAGGATGGCGAAATCGGCGGGCAGGCCGATCGCCGTGCCGTGCTGCCGCAGCATGAGGTGGGCGAAGGAGTGGAAGGTCCCCCCCGAGACCCGCTCGCAGCGGCGGTCGAGGAGCCGGATCGCGCGCGCGATCATCTCCTGGGCCGCCTTGCGCGTGAAGGTGAGCAGCAGGATCGCGGCCGGCGGGACCCCCTCGGCCACGAGGCGCGCGACGCGGTGGGTGAGGGTGCGGGTCTTGCCGCTGCCCGCGCCGGCGATGACGAGGAGCGGGCCCTCGCCGTGATCGACGGCCGCCCGCTGGGCCTCGTTCAGCACGTCGCCCGGCCCGGCGTCCGGGACGGGGCGGGGGGTGGGGGGAGCGTTCATGGGCGGAAATCCCGTGGTCTTGGGGCTCGGGCGGGGAAACCCCGCCGCCGCCGCCACCCCTACCACAACGGAAGCGGCCGGTCAGCAGCTTTTTCGCCGGCCGCGGCCGCAGGAAGGCTGCGGGCCCGCAATTGACATCGCCGGAAGGATGCTCTATCGAGACGGGACATCCCACGGCGAGGTACCGCGTCCTTCGTATCGCATGCACCTGTCCCCGCGACCGCCTTCGATCCCCCCGCATCCCGGGGGCGCCCTCCCCCCGGGGTCCCCGGCCGGAGCCGTGCGGCCATGACCGCCCCCCGTTCCTCCGTCGGCGCGGCCCTCCGCGAGGGGTTCGCCTCGATCCGCCTCACGATCGTCCTCCTCCTGCTGCTTGCGGGGACCTCGATCCTCGGGACCCTGATCCCCCAGAACGAGGCCCCGGCGACCTACCGCGCGCTCTTCGGCGACACGGGCTACCGTTTCTTCCGCGCGCTCGACCTCTTCGACCTCTACCACTCCTGGTGGTTCCAGCTGCTTGTCCTGCTGCTCGCCGTGAACCTCGTCGTCTGCTCGGTCGAGCGGGTTTCGCGGCAGTGGGCGTTGCTGACCGGCAAGACCCCCGTCCCGGACCCCCGGCGCTTCGAGGGGGCGGAGGCGCGCGCCGCCTTCGAGGACCCGCGCGCGCCGGCGGCCCTTCTCGCCGCGGTCGAGCCCCTCTTCCGCCGCCGCTTCCGCCGGGTTGCGGTCCGGGAAACGCAAACGGGCGGCCGGTTTCTCTTCGGCGAGTCCGGCCGCGGGTCGCGCTGGGGGGTCTACGCCGTGCACGCGAGCGTCTTGCTGCTCCTCGTCGGCGGCCTGATCGGATCGCGCTTCGGCTTCGACGGGTTCGTGAACATCCCCGAAGGCGAAACCGTCCAGACAATCCAGCTGCGCAACACCGGGGAGCGCCTGCGGCTGCCCTTCGCGATCCGCTGCGAGAGCTTCACCGTGCGCTTCTACGAGACGGGCGCGCCGAGTGAGTTCCGCTCCCGGCTCGTCCTGCTCGAGGAGGGCCGGGAGGTGCTGCGGCGGGACATCCTGGTGAACGACCCGCTCGAGTACCGGGGGATCACGATCTACCAGTCGAGCTACGGGACGCTTCCCGGCCGCGAGGTGCAGCTGAGCTTCACCAGCCGCGAGACGGGCATGATCTACACGCGCGAGATGAAGCCGGGCGACGAATTCGCGATCCCCGAGGGGCTGGGCACCTTCGTCCTGCTCGATCTGCGGCCGAACGCGAGTTTCCGCGGCAGCCCCGTGGGGGACGCCTTCGTCGGGCGGCTTATCCCGCGGGAGGGCGAGGCGGTCGAGGTGCTCCTGCCCGTGCGCTTTCCCACCTTCGACCGCATGCGGCGCGGCGAGGTCGTGATCGCCGTCGAGGAGGTCAAGCAGCGGCACTATACCGGCCTCCAGGTCAACCGCGACCCGGGCGTGCCGGTGGTGTACGCGGGGTTCGTCCTCATGCTGGTCGGCTGCTACGTCACCTTTTTCCGCGCCCACCGCCAGGCGGGCCTCCGGCTGGAGCCGCACGGCGGCGGAAGCCGGGTGGTGCTCGCGATGACCGCCAACAAGAACCGCGCGGCGCTGCCCTCCGCGGTCGAGCGCCTGGCCCGGGAGCTTCGCCGCCGGTAGAGGAATCCTGGCATGACGAGCTCGATTCTCCTTTCGGCCACCACCTGGGTCTACGGCCTCTCCGCCTTTCTGTACCTCGCGGCCTGGGTCTTCCATCGCCCGGGGCTCGAGGCCCCGGCCTCCTGGGCCGCGGCGGTCGGGCTGGCCGCCAACACGGCGGGCTTCTTCCTGCGCTGGGCGGAGTCCTATTGGCTGGGCATGGGCCATGCGCCGCTCTCCAACCTCTACGAGTCGCTCGTCTTCTTCGCCGGGATGATCGTCCTCGTGCACCTCGTGGTCGAGCGGCGTACCGGCAACCGGGTGATCGGGGCCTTTTCCGCGCCGCTCGCCTTTCTTGCGATCGCCTACGCCTCGCTTTCGCCCAACATCTCCGACAAGATCCAGCCCCTGATCCCCGCCCTGAAAAGCAACTGGCTGATCGCCCACGTCGTCACCTGCTTCATCGGCTACGCCGCCTTCGCCGTGGCCTTCGGGGTGAGCCTCATGTATCTCCTGCGGACGCGCGCCGCCGCGCCCGGAAGGCTGGCCGGCCGGCTGCCCGAGCCGGAGCTGCTCGAGGAGTGGACCCACCGGCTGGTCGTCTTCGGGTTCCTCTTCCTCACGGCGGGCATCATCACCGGCGCGGTGTGGGCGAACACCGCCTGGGGCCGCTACTGGGGCTGGGACCCGAAGGAGACCTGGTCGCTCATCACCTGGTTCGTCTACGCGACGCTCCTGCACGCGCGCCTGGTGAGCGGCTGGCGGGGCCGCCGGATCGCCGTCCTCTCCCTCGTCGGCTTCGGCGCCGTGCTCTTCACCTATTTCGGCGTGAACCTGCTTCCGGGGCTGCACAGCTACCAGACGACGGGCTGACCCCGTCCCCCGGCGCGCCGGTGGAATGCTTGACAAGCGGGAAACGGTTGGGGTACAGAACCGACGCATTTTTGCATCCGCTCGCGGGCCGACGGGGGCGGGTGCGGTCACGCCGCAGACCCATCACCAACCACAGCGCGACGGGGTGTCCATGGAAGAGCCGAAATCGTCTGCACCATCATCGCGGTCGGAGCCGGGACATGGCGGGCAAGGGGATGGCGCCGGGGGGGCGATCATCCTCTTTTTCATTCTGGGGCTGGCCGCCAGCCTGCTCGTCGGCTGGGTCGCCTTCCCGGCGCTGCTCTACTCCGAGAAGCGCCAGCCGGTGGACTTCAACCACGCGCTGCACAACGAGATCGTCGACCACGGCTGCGCGAGCTGCCACTTCTTCCGTGCGGACGGCAGCTTCTCCGGCGCTCCCAAGCTCGCCCAGTGCATCGAGTGCCACCGCGAGGCGAACAGCGACGACCCGGAGGAGATCCGGTTCGTCGAGGAGTACGTGAAGCCCGGCCGCGAGGTCCCCTGGCTCGTCTACGCGCGGCAGCCGGACTGCGTCTTTTTCTCCCACGCGGCCCACGTGCGGCTGGGCGGCATCGACTGCGCGGTCTGCCACGGCCCCATGGGGGAGTCGACGAGCCTGCGGCCCTACCAGGAGAACCGGATCACCGGCTACAGCCGGGACATCTGGGGCTGGAACATCGCCGGCATCAAGCGCAACTCCTGGGACCGCATGAAGATGGACGACTGCGCCGAGTGCCATGCCCAGGCCCGCGTCCCGGGCGGCAGCGTGCAGACACAGAAGGACGGCTGTTTCGTCTGCCACAAGTGACCCCCGTCCCAACCGGCATCGACGGCCTTGCGCCGCACAAGGGGTGGACCGGATGAAGATCGACCGACGCAGCTTCCTGGCTTTCGTTCTCGGCGGTGCGGCGGGCACGGCGCTTTCCCCGCTCCCCTGGAAACTGACCGACGACATCTCGATCTGGACCCAGAACTGGCCCTGGACCCCCGTCCCCCCCAAGGGGGAGACGACCTACGTCGACTCCACCTGCACGCTCTGCCCGGGCGGCTGCGGCATCCGCGTGCGGCGCGTGGAGGACCGCGTCGTCAAGATCGAGGGGCGAAACGACCACCCCGTGAGCCGCGGCGGGATCTGCCCGCTCGGCGCGGCCGGCGTGCAGCTCCTCTACAGCCCCTGGCGCGTGCGGCAGCCGCTCAAGAAGATGGACGGCCGCTTCGTCCCGGTCTCCTGGGAGCAGGCGATCGGCGAGATCGCAGGCGTTCTCCGCGAGCTGCGCGAGGCCGGGACCCCCGAGGCGGTCGCCTGGATCGCGGACACCGACCGCGGCACCACGGCCGAGCTGTGCCGCCGGTTCCTCACGGTCTACGGCTCGCCCAACTTCATCCGCACCCCGTGCGCCCAGGATGCCTGGGAGACGGCGCTCTTCCTCACCCAGGGGCAGCGGGCGACGGCCGGGTTCGACCTCGAGCGGGCGACCTTCCTGCTCAGCCTGGGAAGCGGGCTGCTCGAGGGCTGGGGAACCCCGCCCTTCGTCTTCCGCGCCCGGGGGGCCCTGAAGGACAACAACGGCCGCTTCGTCCAGGCCGACGCCCGGCTTTCCAAGACCGCGGCCAAGGCCGACCAGTGGCTGCCGATCCTGCCCGGAAGCGAGGGGACGCTCGCCTTCGGCCTGATCCACGTCCTGTTGAAGGAGGGCCGCGAGCGCAAGCCCTTCGTCGCCGCGCACACGGCCGGGCTGGAGGAGTTGAAGCGGCAGGCGCTGCAGGAGGCCTTCTCCCCCGAGGCCGTGGCCCAGGCCACGGGGCTCGAGGCCAAGGCCGTCGTCGAGCTCGCCCGCGCCTTCGCCGCGGCCGAACGGCCGCTCGCCGTCTGCGGCCGGGGGGCGGGCCGGGTGCCGGGCGGCCTGCAGGAGACGCTCGCCGTCCACTTCCTGAACGCCCTCGTCGGCAGCGTCAACGTCGAGGGCGGGGTCATCGCCGTGCCCGAGCCGGAGTACATCCGCTGGCCCGAGCCGGAGATGGACGCGGTCGCCTCCAAGGGGATGCAGACCCCGCGCGTGGACGGCGCCGGCTCCGAGCGCTACCCCCACGCGCGCTATCTCCTCAACCGGCTCCCCGAGGCGCTCCTCCAGGGGGATCGGCCCGCGGTGCGGGTCCTCTTCGTGAGCGGCGGGAACCCCTTCTACAGCCTGGCCGGGGGCGAGCGCACGGAGAAGGCGCTGGCGCGGATCCCGCTCATCGTGAGCTTCTCCCCCTTCCTCGACGAAACCGCGGCCGCCGCCCACTACATTCTCCCCGCGCCCACCCACCTCGAGCGCTGGGAGGACGTCCCCGGCGCGGCGGGCTACCCGAAGCCCGTGGTCGGCCTCGCCCGGCCGGTGGTCCCGCCCCGCTTCGCGACGATGCCGACCGCGGACGTGGTCCTCCGCCTCGCCCGGCGCCTCGGCGGGCCGATCCGCGCGGCCTTCCCCTGGGAGAGCCACGAGGCCTGCCTGCGGCAGACCCTGGGCCCGGCCTGGGAGACCCTGCGCCGGAAGGGCTTCGCGGTGGAAGAGGGCTTCAAGCCCCAGCCCTTCGAGACCGCAAGCCGCAAGTTCGAGTTCGCCAACGCCGACCTCAAGCGGCTTGCGGCGTTTCGGCCGCTGCCGGCGCCGGGCGATCCCGGGGCCTTCAAGCTCACCCTGGTCCCGTTCGACACCCTGCGCCTGACGGCCGCCCTCGGGGCGCCGCCGTTTCTGGTGAAGGCCCTCGAGAGCGAAATCCTCCTGAAAAACGACATCCGGGTCGAGATCCACCCGCAGACGGCGCGCGACCTCGGCCTGGTCGACGGCGCCGACGCCCGGATCACGACCCCCCAGGGGAGCGCCCGGGTCAGGGTCTACCTGACCGAGGGGATCCGCCCCGGCCTGGTCGGCATGGCCCGCGGGCTGGGCCGCGGGGCGCACGACCGCTACCTCGCCGGCAAGGGCGTCAGCGCGAACCGGCTGCTCGCCGCCGTCGAAGATCCCTCCTCCGGCCTCGAGGCCGGCTGGGGGATCCGCGCCAGACTGGAACGGGCCTGACGGGGGGGTTGATCCGCGACCGATCCGAACCTCCGGAGGAGACAGGGGTTAGCGCATGGACCAGCCGAAGAACAAGCGGTACGGGATGGTGATCGACCTCGACAAGTGCACCGGCTGCGGCGCCTGCATGGTGGCCTGCATGGCCGAGAACAACATCCCCTTCCGCGACGACGACACCGACAAGCTTCTCAGCGTCTCCTGGATGCACGTCTACCGCCTGAGCAACGGGAAGCCCTTCCCGCAGGCCGAGGAGTGCTTCCTCCCCCGGCCCTGCCAGCACTGCGAGGGCGAGCACGGCCACTCCCCCTGCGTCTCGGTCTGCCCGGCGACGGCGACCGACTACGACATGCACACGGGCATCGTCAGCCAGATCTACACCCGCTGCTTCGGCTGCCGCTACTGCATGGCCGCCTGCCCCTACCACGTGCGGCAGTTCAACTGGTGGGACCCGGTCTGGCCGGAGGGGATGGAGCGCGCGCTCAACCCGGACGTTTCGGTGCGCATGCGCGGGGTCGTCGAAAAATGCAGCTTCTGCTACAGCCGCTACCAGACGGCCCTGAACCGCGCCTACGTCGAGGGGCGGCGCGAGCTGGCCGAGGAGGAGTACCAGACGGCCTGCGCCCAGGCCTGCCCGGCCGGGGCGATCGTCTTCGGGGACTTGAACAACCCCCGGCACCGGGTGCACCGGATCGTCCAACCGGACCTGGCCCACGGGGGCCGGCCGCGCAACCCCAAGGCCTTCCGCCTGCTCGAGCGCCTGGGGACCCACCCCAAGGTCTACTACCTGACCAGCCGGGACTGGGTGCGCCGGGCGGGCGACAACGAGGTGCAGCAGAGCTGAAGGATCGGAGGGGCGGGGCTTCGCCGGACGAGCGCGGGCCGCAACCCTCCCCAACCGGCGACGAGGTGGATCAGTCATGGATTCCGCTCTGATACCCAAGGGAGTCGAGCGTTGCCCGCTCGGTCGGTTCCTCGCCTTCATCGCGATCGTGGGTGCGGTGCTCTTGTGGGGCGTGGTGGCGATGTTCCTCATCTACATCAAGGGCCTCAACCAGACCAACATGAACAACGCCTACGGCTTCGCGCTCTGGATCTGGGCGGACCTCGCGGTCATCGCCCTGGGCGGCGGGGCGTTCTTCACGGGGCTCCTGCGCTACATCTTCGGCAAGGAGGAGCTCAAGAACATCATCAACTACGCCGTCCTGATCGGCTTCGTCTGCTACAGCTCGGCGCTCCTCATTCTCGCGATCGACGTGGGCCAGCCGCTGCGCGCGTGGTTCATCTTCTGGCACGCCAACGTGCACTCCATGCTGACCGAGGTGGCCTTCTGCCTCACCTGTTACTTCGGGGTGCTCACGATCGAGTACATCCCGCTGATCCTCGAAAACCGCCAGATCGAGCGCATCTCCTTCTTCCGGCACCTCGCCCACAACATGCACGGCATCATGGCCGTCTTCGCCGCCACCGGCGCCTTTCTCTCCTTCTTCCACCAGGGCTCCCTCGGCGGGGTGAGCGGCGTGCTCTACGGCCGGCCCTTCGGCTTCCGCTCGGGGATCGGGATCTGGCCGTGGACCTTCTTTCTCTACACCTGGTCGGCCGCGGCGTGCGGGCCCTGCTTCACGATCCTCGTGACGCGCATCACCGAGATGGCGACGCGCAAGAAGCTGGTGAAGGACGACGTGATCGATCTCCTGGCGAAGATCGCCGGCTGGATGCTTGCGACCTACATCGCGGCGAAGATCGTGGACACGGTCTACTGGGCCGCCGTGACCGCCCCCGCGATGGGGTTCACGCTCATGGATTTCTACACGAACAACCCGGGATCGGCCTACGGCCTGTGGATCCTCATCGCCGAGGTCGGCCTCTGCGGCGTGCTCCCCGCCCTGATGCTGATCGCCCCTTCCGTCCGCCGCAACGCCCGGCTTCTGTTTCTCGCCGTCCTCCTCGCCGTGCTCGGCGCCTGCCTCAACCGCTGGGTGATGATCCTGCAGATGCAGGCCGTGCCCGTGCTGCCCTTTGAGCGGTGGTTCACCTATTTCCCGAGCTGGCAGGAGATCGCCACGACGATCCTCCCGGTCGCCTACGGCATCATCCTGATCGCCTTCTCCTACCGCTATCTCCCGATCTTTCCGCAGGAAGCGGAGCTGAACCCGCTGCCTGAAGGAGGCCGGTGATGTTTCCTTTCAGCTTCGAGTGGGTCTGGGACCTCGGGCACCTCGTCTTCCACGGCGCCCTCTGGTATGCGCTCTCGATCCTGGGGATCGGCCTGACCTACTGCATCCTCAAGGCCGCCTGGCAGGCATCCCGCGGGGAGGAACACGACCACGGGCACCATTGACCCGCAGGCACGTCGGATACGGCGCGCTCTTTTTCCGGCGAAGGCCGGCGAAAGAGCGCGTTTTTTTCCCGCTCCCCCGGCCGCCTGAGAAGGACTCCCGAGGCATCGCCCCATGGACCGGATCCTCATCCGCGGCGGCAACCGGCTCTCCGGAACCGTGCACATCAGCGGCTCCAAGAACGCCGCCCTGCCGATCCTGTTTTCCTCGCTCCTCGCCGCCGGGGCGAGCCGCTATCGCCGGGTTCCCCGCCTGCGCGACATCGACAGCACCCTCGGGCTGCTCGCGACCCTGGGCGTGGCCGTCTGGCGCCGCGGGGCGGAGGTGGGCCTCGACGCCTCCGGCCTGAACCGCTGGGAGGCCCCCTACGACCTCGTGCGCAAGATGCGCGCCTCGGTCCTCGTCCTCGGGCCGCTGCTCGCCCGCATGGGGCGCGCCCGCGTCTCCCTCCCCGGCGGCTGCGCGATCGGCGCGCGGCCGATCGATCTGCACCTCAAGGGGATGGAGGCGCTCGGGGCGGAGATCCGCCTCGAGCACGGCTACGTCACGGCCCGGGCCGGGCGGCTGCGGGGGGCCGAGTTCACCTTCGACCGCGTGACCGTGACGGGGACCGAAAACGTCCTCATGGCCGCGGTGCTGGCGGAGGGGAGGACCGTTTTGCGCAACGCCGCGCGCGAGCCCGAGGTCGCCGCCCTGGCCGAGGTCTTGAACCGCATGGGCGCCCGGATCGACGGCGCGGGTTCCTCCGAGATCACCGTCGAGGGCGTCGCCGAGCTCCACCCGGTCGAGGCGGAGATCATCCCCGACCGCATCGAGACCGGGACCTTCCTCGCCGCGGCCGCGGTGACCGGCGGGCGGGTCGAGATCCGCGACTGCGAACCCCGCCACCTGGGCGCGGTCCTCGATAAGCTGCGCCGGGCGGGGGCCGAGATCACGGTGGGCGAGCGGGCGATCACCGTGTCCGGCCCGGAGCGGCTGAAAAGCGTCGACATCCAGACCCAGCCCTACCCCGGCTTCCCGACCGACATGCAGGCGCAGTTCATGGCGCTCATGAGCGTCGCCGAGGGGGTCAGCGTCATCTCGGAGACGATCTTCGAAAACCGCTTCATCCACGTGAGCGAGTTGAGCCGCATGGGGGCCGACATCGTGATTTCGGGCGACACGGCGACGGTCCGCGGCGTGCGGCGGCTCTCCGGGGCGCCGGTCATGGCAAGCGACCTGCGGGCGAGCGCCTGCCTCGTGCTTGCGGGCCTGGTCGCCGAGAACACAACCGAGATCCACCGCGTCTACCACCTGGACCGCGGCTACGAGGCCCTGGAGGCGAAGTTCGCCGCGCTCGGCGCGGAGATCCGTCGCGTCGGCTGACGCGGCCGCAGCCGCAGGGGACCGCCCGGCCCCCCGGGGGGCCGCCGCGGGGGAGAGCCGACCCGGGAGCCACCCGATGCCGTCCGCCCGCTTCGTTCACCGGCCGCTGATCCCCCTCACGCTCGCGCTGATGCTCGGCATCGCCCTCGGCGAGGCCGCCCCCGGCGGGGAGGCCGCGGCCTGGGCGGCGGCGGGGGTCGCGGGACTCACCCTCCTGCGGGCGCTCCGCCGCCCCGAAGGAGGGCTCTATCCCCCGCTCCTTCTCTTCTGCGCCATAGGCTACCTCGCCATCCAGCCCTGGGCGGCCCCGGTCTTTTCCCCGGCGCACGTGTCGCACGACGCGGGCCGCGGCGTGCTGCGAGTGGAGGGTGTCGTCGACGGCCGGCCGCTCGAGTTCGAGGACCGCCGCCGCTTCGTCGTGCGCGTTAAGCGCATCGCCGACGCCGCGGGCGAGCGTGCCGCCGCAGGGTTGCTGCGGGTGGTCGTCTACGGCCGGGACATCCCGCCGGTGGGCCACGGCGACCGGGTCGCTCTCCGCGGCGCGATCCGCCGCATCCGCGGCTTCGACAACCCTTACGGCTTCGATGCCGCGCGCGCCGCCGCGCACCGCGGCCTCTGGGCGGGTGTCGGTGTTGCGGCCCGCGACCTCGAGGTGCTGCAACCCGGGGATGCGGCCGGTCTCGAGGCGAACCTGGAGGGCCTCCGCCGCCGGCTCGCGGAGCGGATCGACCGGGCGGTCGGCGGCCGCGCGGGGGCGATCCTCAAGGCCCTGGTCATCGGCGACCGCTCCGCGATCGACCCGGAGCTGCGGCAGGTGTTCCAGCGCACCGGGACGGGGCATCTGCTCGCCATCTCGGGCTTGCACGTGGGCCTGGTCGCCGCCTTCGCCTACCGCCTCTTCCGCGGCCTGCTGGGCCGCATCCCGGCCGTCCTCCGCGCCGCCTGGGCGCGCAAGGGGGCCCTGCTGCTCGCCTTCTTCCCCGTGCTCTTCTATGCCCTGCTCGCGGGCTTTTCGCCCTCCACGCAGCGGGCGTTCCTCCTGGTGGCCGTCGCCCTGGCCGCCGCCCTGGCCGAGCGCGAGGCCGACCCCCTGAACGCGCTCGCCGCCGCGGCGCTCGCGATCCTCGCGGTCGCCCCGACCGCGCTGTTTTCGATCTCTTTCCAGCTTTCCTTCGCCGCGGCCGCGGCCATCCTCTGGGGGATCGGGGTGCGGCGGCGCAAGGCCGCGGGGGGGCGCGAGCCCGCAGCGGGCATCGTGGCGAGGCTTCGCCGCGGGGCCCTGCTGTTCCTTGCGATCACGCTGCTCGCCACCTGGGCGACCGCGCCGCTCGTGCTCTACCGTTTCAACACCCTCCCGCTCGTTGGCCTGCCGGCGAACGCGCTTGCCGTGCCCGTGATCGGCTGGGGGGCGGTCATCCTGGGGCTGGGGGGGGCGCTTCTTTCCCCGCTCGGCGGCTGGCCCGCCGACCTGCTGCTCGCCGCGGCAGGCGGGCTTGTGCGCGCGGGGCTCGCCTTCCTGGATGGGCTCTCGGCGATCCCCGCCGCCGCCCTCTACACGGTCACCCCCTCGGAGGTGGAGCTCGTCCTGTACTACGCCCTGAGCGGGGCGTTGCTCGTTGCCTGGGCCGAGCGCCGCCGGGACTACCCGGGCGGGGAGGCCGAGCGCCGGGTGCGGCTTCGCCGTTGCGGCCTCGTCGCCCTGGCCGCCCTCGCCGGGTGGGTCGTCGATGCCGGCTGGTGGGCGTGGCAGCGCTTCGGCCGCGCGGAACTCCGCGTGACCGTTCTCGATGTCGGGGCGGGCTCGGCCGTGCTTGCCGAGTTCCCCGGCGGGAAAACGGCCCTCATCGACGGCGGCGGCGTCTCCGACCCCTCGGCCTTCGACGTGGGCGGCCGGGTCGTGGCCCCGGTCCTGTGGGGAAAGAAAATCGCCACCGTGGATTTCCTCGTCCTCTCCCACCCGGACAGCGATCACCTGAACGGGCTGGTCTTCATCGCGCGGCACTTTCGCGTGGGCGCGCTCTGGGTGAACGGGGAGGAGAGCCCGCTGGCGACCCACGCCGCGCTTCTGGCGGCCGCGCGGGAGCGCGGGATCCCGGTTCGCGGGCCGGGCGATCTCCCCGAGCGGCTGGCGATCGGGGAGGCGGCGCTCGAGGTCCTCCATCCGCCTCCGTCCGGCCCGGCGGCCGGGGCGGGATCCCGGCGGCGGGGCGATCCCAACGACCGCTCGCTCGTCCTCAGGCTGGATGCCGGCGGCGCCTCGATCCTGCTGCCCGGGGACATCCGCCGGGCCGCGGAGCGGGAGCTCGTCTTGCGCCACGGCGGCCGCCTCCGCAGCACGGTGCTGCTCTCCCCGCACCACGGCAGCCGCGGCTCGAACTCGGAGGAGTTTCTCGACGCCGTGGCCCCCGAGGCGGTGATCGTCTCCTGCGCGGGCGGCAGGGGATCGCCCCACCCCGAGGTGCTGGAGCGGTTTGCCCGCCGGGGAATCGCCGTGTGGCGCACCGATCGCGACGGGGCGGTGGTGGTCGAGCTGGGTCCCCGGGGCCATGCGGTCCGGCCCTGGCGGGCGAGGGAACCCCGCGGGGAGGACGAGGGGGGCGACGAGCCGGAGTGACGGGGGGCGGTGCGGCCGCGCGGGCTCAGTCGATTGCCGCCGTCACGCGGAAGCCGGCCGCGGTCAGCGCCTTGCGGATCGGCTCCGTGTCGCAGGCGGCCAGGCGGAAATGGTAGACCCGGCGCTTGGCCTTCTCGAGGGTCATGAAGACGTTGAGGACGTCGCCCCCGTGTTCGCCGATGATCTGCAGCATCCGCCGGAGCGATTCGGGCTTGTTCCCCGCCTCCACGTCCAGCCGGGACGAGGTGGCGAGCAGCCCGAGCATCTCGATGAAGGCGCGCAGGAGATCGGTCTCGGTGATGATCCCGACGAGACGCCCGTTCTTGGTGACCGGGAGGCCGCCGATCTTGTACTTGTAGATGAGCTGGGCCGCGGTTTCGATCTCCTCCTCAGGCGCCACGGTGATCGGGTCGGCGATCATGAGGTCCTTCAAGGTGACGTCTCCCAGCATGGAGGGGAGGAGGCCCTGTTTGAGATCGGCGAGGGTGACGAGCCCCTCGAGGCGCCGGCCCCGGGAGACGACCGGCAGGTGCCGGATGCGGTTCGCCTTCATGAGCTCGATCGCCTCCTGGATGGAGGCGTTCGCGGTGATGCAGATGGGGTGGGCAATCATCAGGTCGCGGATCTTCATGGCTCACCTGCCGGGGAAATCGGCCCTGGGCGCGCCGTGGCCCGGTCCTCGGGCCGGCTGACGGTGTTCATACCGCGGGGGGATCGCCGTTGGCAACAGAAAAGCGGAAACGGGCGCCGCGCACGGCGCAGGGCGCGGTCAGCCGCAGGCGCGGCGCGGCAGGTGGCTGCAGAGGGGCTCCTCGGCGAGGAAATCCCCCGTCGCCTCGAAGGCGCGGGCGCGGCAGCCGCCGCAGACCCGCTTGAACTCGCAAGCGCCGCACTTGCCGCGCAGCCGCTCGAAGTCGCGCAGGGCGACAAAGACCTCGCTGTGACGCCAGATCTCGCCGAAGGAGCGCTCTCGCACGTTGCCGCAGAGGGTGTGCAGGAAACCGCAGGGCTGGACCTCGCCCACGTGGGAGACGAAGCAGAAGCCGATTCCGCCCAGGCAGCCGCGGGTCACCGCGTCCAGGCCGTGGGTCTGCGGGGAGACGGGGCGCCCCTCGCGGGCGGCGCGCTGGCGGAGGATCCGGTAGTAGTGGGGGGCGCAGGTCGCCTTGAGCTCGAGCGGCGTCTTTCCCCGCTGCTCGTAGAACCAGTTCAGGGTGCGCTCGTAGGTCTCGGCGTCGATCGCCTGGTCGACGATGTACTTGCCGCGGCCGGTCGGGACGAGGAGAAAGATGTGGTGGGCGACGGCCCCGAGCCGCACGGCGAGCTCCTGGATCGCGGGGATCTCGGCCAGGTTCGCGCGGCTGATCGTCGTGTTGATCTGAAACGGAACCCCCGCCGCCCGCAGGTGCTCGATGCCGCGGAGGGCCCCGGCGAAGGCCCCCGGGACGTTGCGGAAGGCGTCGTGGGTTGCGGCCGAGGCGCCGTCCAGGCTGATGCTCACGCGCTGGATGCCCGCCGCGGCGATCCGCCGCGCGATTTCCGCGGTCACGAGGGTGCCGTTGGGGGCCATCACCATGCGCAGGCCGAGCCGGCGGCCGTGCTCGGCGAGTTCGAAGATGTCGGGCCTCAGGAGCGGCTCCCCGCCCGTCAGGATGACGATCGCCGGGGCGACCTCGGCGATCTGCTCGAGCAGCCGCACGCCCTCCGCCGTCGAGAGCTCCCCGGCCCAGGGTCCTTTCCCCGCGGCGGCGCGGCAGTGGACGCAGTCGAGGTTGCAGTGCCGGGTGGTCTCCCAGGCGACGAGGCGCAGCGCGGCGCCCCCGGCGGCCCCATCCGGCGGGCCGCCCCCGGGCCGGGCTTCCCCGTGCTCGCCGCCGCGGCTCATGCCGCCTCTCCCGACCCCCCGGCGCGCAGCCACCTAGCCGCCTCCGGGGCGAAGTAGGTGAGGATGAGGTCGGCCCCGGCGCGCTTGATCGCGGTCAGCGTCTCCATCATGGCGCGCTTGCCGTCGAGCCATCCCCGCTCCTCGGCCGCCTTGACCATGGCGTACTCGCCGCTCACGTTGTAGGCGGCGACGGGGAGATCGAACTCCTGGCGCACGCGCTGGATGACGTCCAGGTAGGCGAGCGCGGGCTTCACCATGACGATGTCGGCCCCTTCCTCGATGTCCATCGTCACCTCGCGCAGCGCCTCGAGGGCGTTCGCCGGGTCCATCTGGTAGCTGCGGCGGTCGCCGAACTTCGGGGCCGAGTCGGCCGCGGTGCGGAAGGGCCCGTAGAAGGCCGAGCAGTACTTGGCCGAGTAGGCGAGGATCGCCACCTCCTCGAAGCCGTTTTCGTCGAGCGCCTCGCGGATCTCGCCCACCCGGCCGTCCATCATGTCCGAGGGGGCGACGAGGTCGGCGCCGGCCTTGGCGTGGGAGACCGCCGTGCGGGCCAGCAGCTCGAGGGTCGCGTCGTTGTGAATCCGCCCCTGTTCCACGACGCCGCAGTGGCCGTGGTCGGTGTACTGGCAGAGGCAGACGTCGGTGATGACCGCGAGGTCCGGGAGTTTGTCCTTGAGCGCTCGGACGGCGCGCTGGACGATCCCGTCGGCGGCGTAGGCGGAGGTGCCGAGCGCGTCCTTGCGGTCCGGGACCCCGAAGAGGATCACGGCGGGGATGCCCAGGTCCTGCGCCTCGCGCGCGGCCTCGAGCAGCCGGTCGATCGAGAGCTGGAACTGTCCGGGCATGGCCTCGATGGGGCGGCGCACGTCCTTGCCGCCGACCACGAAGAGCGGCCACACGAGGTCGTCCGGGGAAAGGTGCGTCTCGCGGACCATCCGCCGCAGGGCCTCGCTGCGGCGCAGGCGGCGGCCGCGGGTGTCGGGAAAGAGCATGGTCGGCTCCTCGGGGATCGGGGTTCAGGCCTCCGCCGCCCGGCAGGGCTCGGGGCCGTGGCTGAGGGCGATTTCCTCGTCGGTCAGGTAACAGGCCGGGTCCGGGGCCCAGAGGTCGCCGGTCACGGCCTCGGCGCGCACGCGGAAATTGCCGCCGCAGACATCGAGCCAGCGGCAGCGGGCGCAGCGGCCGGTCACGTACTTTTTCTTTTCCTTCAAGCGGGCGAGCACGGGGTGCGAGGTGTCGGTCCAGATCTGCGAAAACGGCCGGCGCCGCACGTTGCCGAAGCTCAAGTGCCGCCAGAACTGGTCGGCGTGCACCTCCCCGCTCCAGCCGACGCAGCCGATGCCGCGGCCGGAGTTGTTGCCCTCGTTCCAGCGCAACAGCTCGAGGACCTCGGCCGCGCGGGCGGGGTCCTCGCGCAACAGCCTGAGGTACACGTAGGGCCCGTCGGCGTGGTTGTCGACGGTGAGCACCTCCTTGGGCTTGCCGGCGGCGTGGAGCCTGCGGGTCTCGTCGAGGATGAGATCGACGGTGCGGCGGGTCTCCTCCGGCCCGAGGTCCTGGTCGACCAGGGCCGAGCCGCGCCCCGCGTAGACGAGGTGATAGAAGCAGACGCGCGGGATGTCCATCTCCTCGATCAGCCGAAACACCGCGGGGATCTCGCCGACGTTGTGGCGGTTGATCGTGAAGCGCAACCCCACCTTGATCCCCGCCTCCTGGCAGCGGCGGATTCCTTCGAGCGCGGCACGGAAGGCCCCCGGGACGCCGCGGAAGCGGTCGTTCACCTCCTCCAGGCCGTCGAGGCTGATCCCCACGTAGGAGAGGCCGATGCGCTTCAGGGTGCGGGCCGTTTCCGCGTCGATGAGGGTGCCGTTGGTCGAGATGACCGCGCGCATGCCGCGGCCGACGGCGTAGGCGGCAAGCTCGGGGAGATCCGGCCGCAGGAGCGGCTCGCCCCCGGAGAAGAGAACGACCGGGACGCCGAAGGCGGCGAGGTCGTCGAGCAGGGCCCGGCCTTCCTCGGTGGTGAGCTCGTCCTCGTCGGCCCGGCTGCGGGCGTGCGCGTAGCAGTGGATGCAGCGCAGGTTGCAGCGGCGCGTCATGTTCCAGACGACGACCGGCTTTTTGTCCGCGGAGAACTGCAGGAGGTGGGAGGGGAGCCTCCCCGATTCGCGCCCGTACCGCAGGGCGTCGGAGGGCTCGACCGTGCCGCAGTAGAGTTTGGAGATCCCGATCATGAGCCGTTGCGGTCCCGGGCCGGCAGGGCCAAAAGCGCGCGGATGGTTTCCTCGGGGTTGAGGAGCGCGTTGCGGTTGAGGAAGAACCGGCTCTGGCCGGTTTTCTCGCGCACCAGCCGCAGGCCGTGCTCGAACTGCCGGCCGAGGCGGGAGAAGAGCTCCGCGGCCCGGACCCCGCCCTCGAGCACCTCCTCGAGCAGGCAGTCGATCGCGTCGTCCTCGAGCACGATGTTGAGATCGTGGCTGCGGTAGAAGAGGAACTCGATCTCCTTGATTTCGTCGACGGCGGCCTTGACCCGGCGGACCGCGGTGAAGAGGTCGACGACCTCCCGGCAGTAGAGGGCGGCGGCCGCCTCGACGCGGGCCGGCGTGAGGGCAAGCCCGCTCTTTTCGACGAGGCTGCGGCCGTTGGCGAGGAGGTGCCGGCAGACCGCCTGCTGCTCCTCCTCGGCGAGCCGCTCGAAGAGACGGCGGAACTCCGGGTCCTCCGGGTTCGCGGTCAGCCGCGCGAGCAGCCCCTCGGGGTCCTCGAGCACCTCGAGGGTGACGGGGAAGCGGCGGACGGCCGTGCTCGGCAGCCGGCGCTCGAAGGGAAGCAGCGCCTGCTCGATCACGCTCACCAACCCCCGGGCGCCCGTGTTTTCGGCGAAGGCGCGCGCGGCCATGCGGCGCAGAAACTCGCGGTCGAAGCGGATCGCGATGCCGTAGGCGGCGAAGTCGAGCTTTTTGCCGAGCACGATGGGGTTGTTCGGGTTGCAGAGGATCTGGAAGAGGTCCTCCTCCTGGAGCGGCTCGAAGACGGCCTTGACCGGGAGGCGGCCGACGAACTCGCTTTCGAAGCCGTACTCGACCAGGTCCTCGGCCTTCACCTCCTCGAGCAGCGCCGCCGTTTCTCGCGGCTCCGGCAGGCGCGCCGCGAAACCGATCCCCTGGCGCGAAAGCCGCCGCTGGATGATCGGGCCGAGCTCGGTGAAGGCGCCGCTCACGATGAAGAGGATGTGCCGCGTGTTGACCGTGACCTTCTCGCGCTTGCCCGTTTTGCGGAAACGCTCGATCTCCTGCATCATCGAGACCGGGTCGTGGGGGACGCGCAGCTCGACGTCGGTCTCCTCCATGGGCTTGAGCAGCGCCCGCTGCACCCCGGTCCGGGAGACGTCGGCGCCGAGGTGGTTGCGGGCCGAGGCGATCTTGTCGATCTCGTCGATGTAGATGATGCCGTAGCGGGCGCGCTCGACGTCGTCGCCGGCCTCGCGCACGAGGTCGCGCACGAGGTCCTCGACGTCGCCGCCCACGTAGCCCGTCTCGCTGAACTTCGTCGCATCCCCCTTGACGAAGGGCACCCCGAGCTTCGCCGCGATCAGCTTGACCATGTAGGTCTTGCCGACCCCGGTCGGTCCGATCATGAGGACGTTGTTCTTGATGGCGCCCGCGGTCGACTCGAAGCGGTCGGGCTGCTCCTGGAGGGTGCGGATGCGGTTGAAGTGGGTGCAGACCTTGGTCGCCAGGATCGCCTTGGCCCGGTCCTGCTTGACGATGTACTGGTCGAGGTAGGCGATCAGCTCCTCGGGCTTGAGGTCGAAGCGGATCGGCTCGCCGCGCGGGGTCTCCTTCGCGCGCGGCGCAGGGGTCTCCGCGGTCATGACGAGCGGGGAGAGCACCTTCACCTGGCCGCCGAATTTCTTGGCCAGGAAGTCGGCGATCTCGCGCTCGAGTTCCTTGGGGTCGGGCAGGTGGTCACCGTCACGGGGCATGCCGCGATGATAACCACCGCCCCCCCAAAATGCAACGCCGGCCGCGGCGACCCCTCAGGGCTTGACCGGCAGGACGTGGATCGCCTTGATCACGAGCTCGACCGGCTCCCCGACCCGGAGGCCGAGCTCCTTGACCGACTCGGTCGTGAGCACGGAGGCCATCTCGTGCGGCTCCCGGACGGTGAACTTGACCAGCGACATGACATCCCCGGTTTGAATGCTCTTGACCTCGGCGGCGATCCGGTTGCGGGCTCCGTACTTCATGGCATCCTCCTTTCGGCGTTCGGGACGAGGGCTCCCCGGGCGAGGGCGGCCGGGGTCAGACCGAGATGACCTTGTCGGCGAGCTGCATGGCGGTCACGATGTCGAGCATGTTGGTCGTCTCGCCCACCCGCTTGCGCTCGAGCAGCCCGAAGTGGTTGAGGCAGGTGCCGCAGACGAGGATCTTGAGCCCCGCGGCCTCGTAGCCTTTCAGGTCCTCGAGGACTTCGGAGGCGTCGATCGTGAGCTTGACCCCGTTGTTCACGAAGACGAGCCGCCAGAGATCCGGCCCCATCTCTTTCAAGGTCTTCACGAAGTTGGCCATGAGCCTCCGGCCGAGCTCGTCGTCCCCCCGGCCCAGGCGGTCTGCGCCGCAGAGAACGAGGATCTTGCGGCTTGGCTCGGCGGCCGGCGCCGCGTCGGCCGGCGCCGTCTCCGGCTGCGCGGCGGGCGGGGCCGCCTTCCCGCAGCGGCCGACGACCACGTAGTCCTCGCCCGCGCGTTCCAGGCGGGTTTCGAAGCCCTCGGACTCGAGGTAGCGGCGCACGTTTTCCTGGGAGGCCGCGTTGTCGACCAGGACGCGCACGGCCTCCGCCCGTTCCTGCTGCAGGGTCGCGCGGGTGTGGAGCACGGGCGCGGGGCAGGCTAAGCCCCGGGCGTCGATTTCTTTCATGGGGGTTCTCCTTCGTTCTTCCTGCGGGGGGCGTGCGTGCGGCTCACTCAACCCGGATGCGCTCGCCGGGGTCGGCGGTCACCTCGCCGATCTCCTGCGCCGTGCCGCCCTGGTCCCGGATCCGGCCGCAGAGCGGTTCGGCCTCTTCCGCGGGCAGGCTGATCAAGAGACCGCCCGAGGTCTGGGGGTCGAAAAGCACATCCTGCATGTCCCGGGGCACGCCCTCCCCGAACTCGACCATGGCCTCGCGGAATTCGCGGTTGCGGTGCGCGCCGGCCGGGATGAGGCCCATGCGCGCGAAGTCGAGCGCCTCGGGGAAGACGGGCACCGCCCGGGCCGCCAGCCGGACGCTCGCCCCGGAGCCCGCGACCATCTCCGCGAGGTGGCCGAGCAGGCCGAAACCCGTGACGTCGGTGCAGGCGTGCACGCGGAAGCGGCCGAGCTGTTCGGCCGCGCGGCGATTGAGCTCGGCCATCGTGCGCGTCACGCACTCGACGAGTCCCGGCGCCGCGAGCCCCGCCTTGATCGCCGTGTTCACGATCCCGGTCCCGAGCGGCTTGGTCAGCACCAGCCGGTCCCCGGGGCGGAGATTTTTCTTGGTCAGCACGCGCCGGGGGTGGACGAAGCCGGTGACGGAGAGGCCGTACTTCAGCTCCTTGTCTTCGACGCTGTGCCCGCCGATCAGCACGACCTCGGCCTCGCGGAGTTTGTCGATCCCGCCCTGCAGGATGGCCCGCAGGACGGCGAGGTCCATCTCGCGCACGGGGAAGGCGACGAGGTTCATCGCCGTCTTCGGCACCCCGCCCATGGCGTAGACGTCGCTCAGGGCGTTGGCCGCCGCGATTTGGCCGAAGGCATAGGGGTCGTCCACGACCGGCGTGAAAAAATCGACCGTCTGGATCAGGGCGAGATCCTCGGAGACGCGGTAGACGCCGGCGTCGTCGGCGCGCTCGAGCCCGACGATCACGTTTTCGTCCGTGGGGAAACGCATGCCGCACAACGCCCGGTCCAGGTCCCCTGGAGCCAGCTTGGAGGCTCAGCCGGCGCCGGCCACGGTCGTGGTCAGGCGGACCGGCGGTTCTTTTTCCGTTCGACTCATGCGGAGGCTCCGTCGCCCCGGGCAGCCGCCGCGAGCGGGCAGGGGAGATCCGCGGCGCGGTAGTCGTGGCGCTCACCGCAGAAGGGGCAGGGGCGCTGCAGCCGGACCCGGGCCGCAAGGGATTTCCTCCCGGCGGCATCCTCGATTACGCCGCGGAACTCGTCGATCTCGTAGTCCGTGCTGCAAAAGCTCCGGCCCGCTTGCGGGCAGACGAACATGAGCTCCATCAGTCTTGAATATGGCGCACGGGGGCGGCCGAATCAAGAACCCGGCGGAGCGCCTCGGGGATCCGCGCGATCAGCGCCTCGACCCCGCTTCGGGGGGAGGGGTCGGCGAGCCGGCCGGCTTCGCGGTTTGCCCGCGCGGCGATGCCGCAGGAGGCCGCAACCGGCCATCCGGCATGGACCAGGGCGGAGACGATCCCCGTGAGGCTATCCCCCGTGCCGCCGATCGGCTCGAGGGCCGCGACGCAGGGGTCCGCCACGGTCTCGAGGATCCGGCCCTCGCAGGCCACGAAATCGACCCGCCCCTTCACGAGCAGGCAGCGGGCGGCGTTTTTGTGCCGGAAGGCGCGGGCGATCAGCTCCGGGACCTTCTGCTCCTCGTGCAGGATGAAGCCGCGGGTGTAGAAGGGGTGAGGGGCTTGCTCGTCGGCGAGAAAGGCGAGCTCGCCCGCATCCGGGGTGAAGAGGTCGTAGCGTTCCGCCTCCCCGCTCATCTTGGCCGCGTACATGTAGCCCGCGTCGGCGATCAGTTGCGGCCGGCGCGGGAGCCCCTCCAGCGTGAGCAGGATGCGGTTGTGCCAGTCGACATCCGGCTGGAGGTAGTGAAAGGTGAGGACGGAGAACGCCGCGCGCGGCAGGGTTTCGACGAGGTGCCGGTAGACGAGCCGGCTCCCGCCGCCCAAGCCGATGTCGCCGCCGAGCACGACGGCGGGCGGGGGCGATCCCAGAACGCGGCCGGCGGCCAGGCAGGCCGCGATCAGCGCCGGGGTCCCCCGGGTGACGGGAAAGCGAACCCCGCCGACCCGGATCCCGGCCGGGTCCGGCGCGGCCTCGCCCGCCACCAGGCCGCAGTCGGGGTCGGGGACGGTGCCGATCAGGAGGAGCACCGCCTGCGGCTTTCTTCCAGCGCGAGCTGCAGCGCGTAGCCGCAGAGCGTGTGCCCGATGCGGCGCGGCTCCGGGGCCTGCTCCAGGGTTTTCCCGACCAGCTCGCGGGCGAGGTAGGGGACATCCGGGCACCCGCCGCCCGAGACGTTCACGATGCGGCGGGTTTCCTTCTCGAAGGTGAGCTTCATGTTGGCTGCCCGGATCATGAGGAAATCCCCGAAGTCCTTGACCTGAAAGAGGTCGACGGGCTTGAGGAGCGGGCCCGAAACCGGCACCACCTGCAGCGGCTGCAGCCCCGCCTCTTCGAGAAGACGCCGCACGGCGAGCTCCTCGATCAGCGGAAACTCGATCACGAGATCGCAGCCGGTGCGGATCTCCGGGGGCGGGCCCATCACCCGCACCGGCCGCCCGCTGTCGCGGAGGCGCTGCTCGGCGCGGATGACCTCGCTGGTGTTCTCGAAGACGAGGATCCCGCGCTCCGCGGCCGTCGCCGCCGGAGGCGCTTCCCCGCCGCGGGAGGCCCCGCGTTTCAGCCAGCCGAACATGGGGGCGGCATCACGCTTTCTCGACGATCATCCGGTACCCGACCCCCTCGGGCCGGACGTCCTTCACGTTCCAGCCCTGGCTTTCGGCGGCGCGGGTCACGTTTTCGACCGAGGTGTCGGTGTCGACCAGGATCTCCAGGCTTCCCGTCCCGAGCTTTTTCATCTCCCCCAGGGCGAGAAGCACGGGCTGCGGGCAGGAGAGGCCGCGGGCGTCCACGAGGGCCATGGCATCCTCCTTCAGGCGGCTTTCTGCCGCATGGTGAATCCGATGAAAAGGCAGACGGCAAGCCCCGTCACGACCGCCGCGACCCCGTAGGGGCCGATGCCGGAGGGCGAGCTCGCCATGCCGAAGTTGTGGGAGAACCCGGCGCCGACGATCATCCCCAGAACGAAGAGGGCCGCGTCCCCGTCGCCCTCGCCGGCGAGGAAGAGCTGGCGCCCCGGGCAGCCGCCGCCCAACAGGAACGCCAGCCCGGCGACCGTCATGCCGAGAAAATTCCACAGGCCCATCGTGTGCGCGACGGGCTGTTTTTCGAACCCCGGGTGGAACTGGCCGAGCAGCAGGTTCATGACGAAGGCCGTGACCAGCAGGGCGAGCATCCCGGAAAAGAGGTGCACCTGCCGGAAGAGGATCAGGTCGCGCAGCGCGCCCATGGTGCAGAAGCGGCTGCGCTGGGCGAGGAACCCGACCGCGAGTCCCACGAGGAGCGAGACGACAAGCGGCGCATGCTGGCTTCCCGGCCCCTTCACGCTGTAGAAGAGGACCCCGCTTTTCGGCTCGTTGGGGACCTGCGGGAAGACGAGCATGAGGGTCAGAAACCCGAGCATCGTGAGGGTCAGGAGCCACCCGACGGCGGGGTAGGTCGGGGTCGCCCGGCCGAGGGTGTAGCCCGACTTGAGAAAGAGCGTTCCGATCCAAATTCCGAAGGCGAGGCCGGCGATGCCGAAGATCGCGTTGCCGTCCCCGCCGGCGAGGCGCAACAGCGCCCGCCAGGGGCAGCCGAGAAAGACCAGCGCGCCGATCATGGCGAAGGCGCCCAGCACGAAGCGCACGATGGGGGCCGAGCCCGCCCGCGGCCGAAACTCGCGGAAGGCGTAGGCGGCGATCAGCGAGCCCAGGACGAAGCCGATGATCTCCGGCCGCATGTACTGCACGACCTCGGCGCGGTGCAGCCCGAGTGCGCCGGCGATGTCGCGGTCGAAGCAGGCGACGCAGATGCCCATGTTGGCGGGGTTCCCCCACTTCTGCAGCAGCGTCGCCAGAACCCCGATGAAAACGCCCACCCCGATGATGCCCCAGCGGGTCGCGAACAGGTTTTTCACGGCAGCCATGGAACCTCTCCTCCCGGTGCGGATTTTGGCGATGCGGCGGCCTGGGCCGCGAGGCCCAAGGCGACCTATCTAACCGACGCATGTCAATCCTTCAAATAGATAATTTGAATTGATCGGGCCCTGCGTTTCGGAATTCTCGATCGCCTCCGGAAGGGGAGGCGAAGCGGCCCGCAGGGGAGCGTTCCCCGGGCATCGGGGGCCGTTGCGGCTCAGGCGGTCCTTGCGGGCGGGAGCGCCTCGGGGCGGCTTGCGAGCAGGGCGGCGCCGAGCGCGCCGGCGAGTTCGGGGGCATCGGGGACGAGGAGCGGCCGTTTCAGGAGCTCTTCCAGCAGCCGGGCGAGGCAGCCGTTGCGCGCCGCCCCGCCGGTGAAAGCGACCGGCCCCTCGCGGGAGATGCGCGCGAGCATCCCCGCGGCCCGCCGGGCGATCGCGCGGTGGAGCCCCAGGGCGATGCCGCGGCGGTCTTCGCCCCGGGCGAGAAGGGAGGTGACTTCGGATTCGGCGAAGACGGTGCAGAGGCTATGGATCGGGAGCTCCCGCTCGGCCCGAAGCGCCTCGGCGGCGAACTCCCCGAGGCCGAAGCCCAGCGTGTTCGCCATGATTTCGAGGAATTTCCCCGTGCCCGCCGCGCAGCGGTCGTTCATTTCGAAGGCGAGGACCTGCCCCTCCGGGCCGAGGGCGATCGCCTTGCTGTCCTGGCCGCCGATGTCGAGGACCGTGCGCACGCCGGGGAAGAGGTGACGCGCCCCGACGGCGTGGGCCTTGATTTCGGTCACGGTGGGGATCTCGCAGGCGGCCTCGAGGAGCCCGCGGCCGTACCCCGTGGCGAGGATGCGGTCCCAGGCGAGCCCTTCGAGCAGGCGGCGGCCGGAGGCGAGCGGGTCCGGGACCGTGTCCGCCGTCCGCGTCAGGGCGACCCGGCCCTCCTCGAGGAGGACGAGCTTGACCGCCCGCGAGCCGATGTCGAGGCCGACGCTGCGCAAAACCCTCTCCTTCCCTCGCCGCCGCCGGGGCGCGAGGCCGCTTTCGCCACGCCGGGCGGACGCGGGCACAGTAGCGCTGCCGCGGCGGGCCGGCGGCTTTCCGGGCGCGACGGCGAGCGCAAGCACCCGGGGGGTTTTACCCCCGGCGCGCCCGGCGTTGCAACCCGGACCGGGAGGGGGGGGAAAGAAGCCGGAAGCCGCCCAAGGAAGCGGTCAGCCGGTCAGGGCGGCCGCGATCCTGGCGATCCTCCGGGCGTCGGTGAAGCCCGCAAGCCGGCCGGCCCCCGAGCGGCGGGAGGCGACGCACGGCCCGCACCCCTTGCAGAGGGCGGTCTCGATTTCCGCGCGGCCGCTGAAGGGGCCCTTTTCCGCGAAGCGGGGCGGCTTGTCCGTGGTCGACGGCGAGGCACACCCCGGCAGGGGCAGCCGAACGCGTTGCAGCCGGTCTTCAACCGCATGAGCCTTCCGCCAGCCTGGGCCGCGAACCACTGCGCCATTGTTTCCGGCCGCAGCATGTCCCGAGGGCCCGCGTTGCGGCGCGGGCCTTTTGCGAACGATTCGCTAACCGTACTACAACAATCATCTAACAATTCGTCCTTGCGGATTAGGTGAAGGAATGATTTTTCTTCTGGACAGGAAGCCCTCTCCCGTTGTTACGATTCTTACAAAATACCGGGTCTTGCCCGACGCACCGGCGTCGCGGAAGGGGCGCATCCCCGCAGGGGGACCCGGTGGGGACGATGCGCGCAAGGAGGCCTTCATGTTCGGAATCAGCAACGGAATCCGCTTCGGGGGCGCGGTGGCCATCGGCGCCGCCGCCGTGCTGTTGGCTCCGGTCGTGTTGCCGATCGTGGGCGCCGTGTTGAAGCCGGTCGCCAAGTCGGTCATCAAGGGCGGCATCCTGGCCTTCGAGAGCGCCAAGGTGGCTCTGGCCGAAACCCAGGAGACGGTCGAGGACATCGTGGCCGAAGCCAAGGCCGAGATCGCCGAGGGCCGCAAGCAGGCGGGCCAGGTCAAGACCCCCAAGAAGCAAGCGGCCTGATCCAGGCCCGGCCCCCGGGAGCATTCGTGAACGAGGTCTCGGCGGAACTGCCGGAAGCCTTGGTTTGCCACCACGCCGCGGACCGGCTGAGGATCCGCGTCCCGTCACGACGGGGGGACGCCGCTTTTTTCGCCGCGGTCCAGGATGCCTGCGCCCGGAAAGGCAAGCGGCCGCAGGTGAACCCGCAGACGGCAAGCCTGCTCTTTGTCGGGAGCGCTGCGGCGATAGAAGAGATTGCCGTCCTCGGAGGCGAGGAGGGGCTCTTCCGGCTTCGCCTCGGAGCCGCACCCCATCGGCCCGTCATGCAGGAGGCCGTCCGCTCGCTGGCCGGGGTCAATCGCTCCCTCGAGCAGCTGACGGGCGGCAGGATCGATCTGCCGAGCGGCTTCTTCTTGATGCTGCTCGGCTTCGGCATCTATGAGCTTCTCCGCGGCCGCTGGACCGTCCCGCCTTGGTACACCGCGTTCTGGTATGCCTTCGGGCTCGTTTCGATGTACGTGCTCGAAAAGGGCGTGCGGGCCAACCCCGGCCATGAGCCTGACTGACGGTTTTCGCCCCCGGCGCCCGCAAGACCGCCCGTTCGGGGGCTGGCCGCCCGCTGGCCGGGGGTTGAAACGGCCGGTCAGGCTCTCCGCCCCGATATTGCCGGATTCGAAGCGTTTCCCCCCCGGGATGCGCGGCCGATTGCGCGGGTCGCAACCGGATCCACCCCCAGAGGACCTCAACCGAACGCCTTGCCGGAGCGAGCATGATTCAGGCGGTTCACACCCGGGTTGAGGGCCGGGCCCGCTTCAAGATCGAGGGCTTGTTCGGTTCGGAGGCGCTCAAACGGGCCCTCGAGCAGAGGCTCGCACGGGAAACGGAGATTTACTCGGCCTCGGCCAACCTCCTCACGGGCAACCTGCTGGTCACTTTCAACTCCGTCAACGACCACCGCACCATCCGCTTTCTGCTCGAAGAGATCCTGCTGGAAATCCGGGATGACGGGTCGCCTCAGGCCGCGGCCTCCGAGGGCGAGTCCGAACCGGCGGCCCGGCGCTCGCCCGCTCGGCGCCTGCCGGTGGAAACGCTCAAGCGCTTTTTGTCTGCGGAGGCGGACGGTGCTACCCCGCTTGACAAGCCCTGGCACACGCTGGAGGCCCCGGTGGCCGCCTCCATCCTGCGCACCGACGCCACCGCCGGGCTCACCGACGGCGAAGCCGCCGAACGGCTCAAAGCCTACGGACCCAACCTCCTGCCCAAGCCCGAGCCGCGCTCCCAGGCCGAGCTGTTCCTCCAGCAGTTGAACTCCCTGCCGGTGATGCTGCTGGGGGCTGCAGCGGGCATTTCGCTGTTGACCGGGGGTCTCCTCGATGCGGCCGTCATCGGCGGCGTTGTGCTGGCCAACGCCTGCATCGGCTACTTCACGGAGAGCCGCGCCGAAAAATCCATGGAGGCCCTCCGGGAGCTCGTTCACCCGACGGCGGAGGTCATCCGGGAGGGGCGCTCGCTCCATCTCGCGGTGGAGGAGGTGACCGTCGGGGACCTCCTGGTTCTCAAACCGGGGGTCTACGTGGCCGCCGACAGCCGGATCCTCGCCGCCGACCGCCTCAGCATCGACGAGTCGATGCTGACCGGCGAGAGCCTGCCGGTGCACAAGGAAGCCAAGCGATTGGCGCACGAGAACACCCCGCTCGCCGACCGGGCCAACATGGCCTACATGGGCACGCTCGTGACCGGCGGCCAGGGGCTGGCGGTGGTCGTGGCCGTGGGGCGCCACACCCAGGTCGGCATGCTCCAGACGATGCTCCAGCAGACCCAGACCCCCAAGACCCCGATCGAGCTCCAGCTCGCCCGCTTGGGCAACCAGCTGGTGGCGGCCTGCGTGGCGATCTGCGGGGTGGTGTTCGGTATCGGCTGGTTGCGCGGCTACGGCTTCTTGCGGCTGTTGCAGACGTCGATCTCGCTGGCGGCCTCGGCCGTGCCCGAGGGGCTGCCGATGGCGGCGACGATCAACTTCGCCATGGGCATCACCGACCTGCGCCGCCACGGGGTTCTCGTTCGCAGGCTGCAGGCCGTGGAAACCCTGGGCGCGGTCCAGACCATCTGCCTGGACAAGACCGGGACCATCACCGAGAATCGCATGACGGTGACCGAAATCCTCTCCGGCCGCACGCGCCTCACCGTCGTCAACGATCGGCCGGACCGCCTGCCGGGGGGACGCGATCCGCTCAGCGTCGGCGAAATCCGCCACCTGTTGATCATCTGCGCCCTCTGCAACGAAGTCAAGATCACGGCGGACAAGGAAAGCGGCTCCTTCGAACTCTTCGGCTCCTCGACGGAGACGGCCCTGGTGCGGGTTGCGGCCGCAGCCGGGATCGACATCGTCGGCCTGCAAGAGGATTTTCGGTTCGTGGGGCTGCGCCTGCGTTCGGAAAACCGGCTGTACATGAGCAGCCTGCACTCGTGCCCCTCGGAGGACTGCCGCTACATCTTCACCAAGGGCAGCCCGCACGACGTCCTCGATCTGTGCGATCGGGAAATGGTGCAGGGGCGGGTGAAGGCCCTTACCGAGGAGCGCCGCCAGGAGATCCACATCGAAAACGACCGCATGGCCGGTCGCGGCTTGCGGGTGCTCGGCTTTGCCTTCAACCGCTTCACGATGGAGCAGGCGATCGACGAGTCGGCGCCGATGGTCTGGGTGGGGCTGGCCGGGATGGAGGACCCCATCCGGCCGGGGGTGGCGGAGCTGATCGCCGCCTTCCAGAGAGCGGGCATCGAAACCGTGATGATCACCGGCGACCAAAGCACCACGGCTTACGCCGTGGCGCGCCAATTGAACCTCGGCGGCGAAAAGCCGCTCAAGATCCTCGACTCGGCCGAGCTCACCTCGCTCGACCCCGAGCGGCTCCAGGCCCTCGCCAAGAACGTTCACGTCTATTCCCGGGTCAGCCCGGCCCACAAGCTGCGGATCGTTCAGGCCCTGCAGTCCGCCGGCCGGGTGGTGGCCATGACCGGCGACGGGATCAACGACGGCCCGGCCCTGAAAGCGGCCAACCTGGGCATCGCCATGGGCGAGTCCGGCACCGATGTGGCGCGCGAGGTCGCAGACATCATCATCGACGGCGACCGGCTGGAGCAGCTGATCCAGGCCCTCCGCGGCGGGCGCACGATCTACGGGAACATCCGCAAGTCGGTCCGCTTCTTTCTTTCCACCAACCTGACCGAGATCATGGTGATGTTCGCCTGCATGGCCCTCGGTTTAGGATTCCCGTTAAGCGTCATGCAGCTCTTGTGGATCAACATCATCTCGGACATCTTCCCGGGGCTGGCCCTTTCGCGCGAGGAGCCGGAGCCTGACCTGATGGCGCAGCCGCCGCGCCCCAGCGACGCCCCGCTCTTCTCGCGCGGCGACTTCCGCGCCATGGCGCTCGACTCCGCGGTCATCAGCGGCGGCGCCCTCGCGGCCTACCTCTACGGGATCAGCCGCTACGGGCAGGGCCCGCGGGCAGGCGGGCTCGCCTTCCAAACCCTCGTCTTCGCCCAGATCCTGCACGCCTACAGCTGCCGCTCGGAGCACCGCAGCATCTTTTCGGCAAAGCGCCCCCCCCGCAACCCCTACCTCGACCTGGCCGTCGGCGGCTCCCTCGCGCTGCAGGTGCTGACCATGGTGCTTCCGGGGCTGCGGGGTTTCCTCGGGGCGGTGCTTCCCGGCTTGACCGATCTCGCCGTCATCGGCGCCTGCGCCCTGGGACCCCTCGTCGTCAACGAGACACGCAAACTGGCTCACACCCCCCATCCGGTTGAGGAGACCTCATGATTTTCACCTCGGAATCCGTCACCGAAGGCCATCCGGACAAGATGTGCGACCAGGTGAGCGACTGCATCGTCGACCACTTTTTGAAACAGGACCCCTTCTCCCGGGTGCGGGCCGAGTGCGCGGTGTCGAGCGCGATCCTCTTCATCGCCGTGCGCTACGCCTCCGAGGCGAAGGTGGACTTCTCCTATCTGGCGCGCAAGGTGATCCAGAAGATCGGCTACGACCAGCCGGACTTCAACGCCAAGATCTGCAGCATTCTGTCGGCCCCCCAGGAGCTGCCGCTCAACACGGCCCACCGCTTCGACGAGACCCGGCTCTCCGACGAGGAGATCGACCAGGTGGCCGCCAAGAACCAGGTGACGCTCTTCGGGTTCGCCTGCGACCAGACCCCGGAGCTGATGCCGCTGCCCATCGTGCGGGCCAACCAGCTGGCCCGGCGCCTGGCGGAGGTCCGCCACCGGAAGATCCTTCCCTACCTGCTGCCGGACGGCAAGGTTCAGGTGGGGGTGGCCTACGAGGGAAACAAGCCGGTCCGGATCCACAGCCTCACGGTGATGGCGAGCCTGGAGCACCCCAAGCAGGTGGACCCGAAGAAGCTGACGGCCGACATCGTCGAGGCGGTGATCACCCCGGTCTTCCAGAAACAGAAAATCCGGCCCGACAAGGAGACCCGCATCCTGATCAACCCCGACGGACCCTACCTGGGCGGACCCTCCCACCACTCCGGGCTGACCGGCAGAAAGAGCGCCGTGGACACCTACGGCGAATACGCGCGCCACAGCGGCGACGCCCTGAGCGGAAAGGACCCCATGCGGGTGGACCGCGTCGGGGCCTATGCGGCCCGCTACGCCGCGCGCAACGTCGTGGCGGCCGGGCTGGCCGCCGCCTGCGAGGTGATGCTCAGCTACTCGATCGGGATCACCCGGCCGGTCAGCCTGCAGGTCCAGACCTTCGGGACGGGGAAAGTCCCCGACGAGAAAATCCGGGGCTTGCTCGAGCGCCACTTCGAGTTCCGGCTGGCGGGCATCATGAAACACTTCCGCCTGCGCCACCTGCCCTCCAAGAACCCCGACGGCTATTTTCAGAAACTGGCGAGTTACGGCCACTTCGGCCGCACGGACATGGATCTGCCCTGGGAAAAAGACGACAAGGTGGACATCCTGAAGGAGGGCTGAACCGGCCGGCCGCCGCGCGCACACCGGGGGGGCGGCGGCGGGCCGAGGGACGGCAGGGGGCACACTCGCAGGCGACGGGGGGTCAGAGAAGAAAGCGGGCGGAACGGTTCGCCGTGGCGGGCTAGAGCAGAGCGGCCAAGAGCGAAAGCCCGCTCGCGTCGAGGCTTTTCCCCACCGCCCAACCCAAGGCTGCCCGGCCGAGCCGCATGCCGAACTCGGCCACGGCGGCTCGCACCTGTTCCTCGTGGGTGATCGCCAGCGACGCGTCGAACAATCCCTGATCTTGCAAGATGTTCAGGATGCGGTCCTGGGCGGTGTGATCGGGGTCGTAAAGGACGACCACGCTTCCCGTCAGGGGATTCACCTTCACGCCGGTGACGCCCGCGATGGCCCGCAGGACGGTTTCCACCCGCTCCGCCTCGGCCGGTTCGCCTTGCAGGCCGGGGATCTTGACGCGAAGCCGTCCCGGCACGTGGTGGCAGTAACAACGCATGCCCATCAACCCTCCCTCACGGTGCGTTTGAAGAAGGTGCGGCAGTTCGGATAACGGCTGCAGCGAAAGCGGATTATCTCGCTTTCGCGCATGTAGACGTGCATCGGCGCGCGGCATGCGGGGCAGGCGGGCCGCTCGGCGGGGCTCAGCCGGACGGAAGGGTGCAGCGTGAATTGGCGCCGGCACGCCTGGCAGAGGAAGCGCTTTTTCCCGGACTTCGTGCGGCCGTAGCGGTAAATGGCCTCGGAGGCGCACCGCGGGCAAATGACTCCCTGGATCGTCCGGCGACGGGGGCTTGCGGCTCGTTGGCCATTCGGCCTGCCGCTTTGCATGCCGACGGCCGCCCTGCCTGGCTGCCGGGGGTCGCTGCGGGGGGGTGCGCCGGTTCGCATGGTGAGGTCACCCTACCGGCGGCATGTGAGTCGGCGATGAGGACTGTGCTAAAAATCGGTGAAGGCCGCCGCGGCGCTTGGCGCCCTTCCGGCGGCAGGGCCCGATCGGGGGGATGGCCCCGCTAGAGGACGCGGCGCGAGCGCTCGATCGGGGACAGGGATTGAAAGATTTCGAGGTCGCGCGGGCTCAGCCCGCGGGGCACCACGCGATATCGCAGGTAGAAGATAACCTGCTTGAGCTGCTCGGCGTACTCCTTGCCGCAGCGCAGGCGGCGGGCGGGATCCAGACGGGCCTTCAAACCGAGCCGTTCGGCCTCGGTCGCCTCGAGATCGGCCAGACGGATCACTTCGAAGTAGTCTTTGTCCCGCAGGGCGCGGGCGAAATCGGCCAAACTGCAGTCGTGGGAGATCATGGATCTCTTCGGTCACGCAATGAGGGTTCGCAGCGGCACACCGCTGCTGCCTATAGCGGTTTTGTTAGAGTTTTATTAGGGAAAGAAAAAAACAGAGCACGAAGCCGGGTGGTCATGGTATAGCCCCTTACCCCAAGGATAGCCAAGCCCCTGAGGCCCGGGGGACGGGGGGTGCGGCTGGAGCAGGGGGGTGTCAAGCGGATCATGATGGAGATCATTCACGCCCTGCCCGGGCGGGCTCGCTTTCGCATCCCGGAAATCCGCCGGGATCGCCACCGGGCCAAGCGGCTCGATCAGGCCTTGCGCCTCGCGGCGGGCTTTCAGGACGTCGTCGTGAACCCGATCACGGGCAGCGTCCTGGTGCGCTACCCCCGCGGGCAGCCCCTGCGGACGGTATCGGCCGCCGTTTCCCATGCCCTGAAGGTCTCGGCGGAGGACGGGGGGACGGCGGACGGTGCCGGTCGCCTCCCGCTGCTTCGCCTTTCGCCCGAGGAGGCTTCCCGGCTGCCCTGGCACCGCCTGCAGGCCCGCGAGGTGCTGGGCGTGTTCAAGGTCTCGTCATCCACCGGACTTTCGCGGCGGGAGGCGGGGCGGCGCCTTCGCCTGCAGGGAGCCAACACCTTGCCGGTCACGGCCGGCCGTTCCTTTCGGGTCATCTTGCAGAAGCAGATGACCGAGCTTCCGGTTCTTCTGGTGGCGGCCGCGGCCGGGCTGGCGATCGTGGCCGGAGGGGTGGTTGAGGGGGTGACGGCGCTCGCGATCGTCCTGGCCAACGCCCTCGCCTCGAGCATCGCCGAGAACCGAGCCGAACGCCTGCTCGATGAAGTGCGGGCGGCCGTCGAACTCAGGGCCCGGGTCCTGCGCGGCCGGGAAATCTTCGAAGTCGGCTTCGACGAGTTCGTCCCCGGGGACATCCTCGACCTCGTGCCCGGATCCCGGATCCCCGCCGATGCGCGCGTGATCCGCGCCGAGCGTCTGTCCGTGGACGAGGCGGCGCTGACCGGCGAGAGCATCCCGGTCCCCAAATCGGCCGCCATCCCGCCCGACCCCGATCCCCCGCTCAGCCAACGCACCAACATGGTCTACCGCGGCACCCTGGTCGTCGAAGGGACCGGCCGGGCGGTCGTGGTCGCCACCGGGGCGGAGACGGTGTTGGGGCGGCTGCAGTCCTTTCTGGGCGCGGTGTTTCCGCCGGAGGCCGCCGTGGCGAGGGACATGCGCCGGTGGATCCGTCACTTGCTGGCGGCGGGCGTGGGGGCGGCCGGGGCCTACGGCCTTTTTTCCCTCATGCGCGGACACGGGATCCTGCAGGTGCTGAAAGAGGCGCTGGCGATTGCGGCCGGCGCGATCCCCTCGGGGCTTTCGACCCTGAGCGCCAGCGCCTTCGCCTTCGGCCATCGCGACCTCCGGCGCCGCCGCATCCTGGTGCGCCGGCTGCGGGCGCTCGGCAACCTCGCCTCGACCCAGATCGTGTGCCTGGACAAAACCGGGACCCTCACCCTGAACCAGATGACCGTGGCCGCCCTGTGCGTCGGCTGCGATCCGATCGATCTGGGCCGGGAGGGCCAAGGGCCCGCCGAACCGCTTGCGGCGACGGCTGCGGGGGGCGACCTCGACTGGCTGGTCCGGCTGGGGGTGCTCTGCAACGAAGCCTTCATGCTGCACGAAGGCACCCGCTCCCTGGAGGGGTCCTCCACCGAAGCGGCCCTGATCCATTTTGCGGAGGGCCGGGGGATCCACACCACCCGCTTCCGGGGCGAGCACCCCATCGTGGAGATCTTTCACCGCAGCGAGCACCATCCCTACATGGTCACGGTGCACCAATGGGATGCGAACCGGGAATTGACGGCGGTCAAGGGCGCCCCCTTCGAGGTGCTGGCGCTCTGCAGCCATTTGCGCCGCGGCGGAGAGGTCCATCCCCTGACGGAGGAGGCCCGCGCCCGGATCGAGGCCGAAAATTTCCGGATGGCCGGACGGGGTCTCCGGGTGCTGGGGCTGGCCTTCCGCTGGGGGCGGCAGGGCAGCGAGGAGGACCGATACCTGGCCGGGCCGGGCCTCGTGTGGTCCGGCCTGGTGGGCTTCTCCGACCCGGTGCGCCCCGAGGCCAAGGGCCTGATCGAGTCGCTTCACCGCGCCGGGATCCGGACCGCCGTCCTCACCGGCGACCAAAGCCTGACCGCTCAGTACATCGGCAACCAACTCGGCCTGAGCGGGTCCGAGCCGCTGAGAATCCTCGATGCGGCGGACCTGCGCGGGGCGGCCCTCAACGGGCTGAGGGAGGTGGTGGCCTGCACGCACGTCTTTGCCCGCCTCACCCCCACCCAGAAGCTGCAGATCATCCAATCCTACCAGAGCGCGGGTTTGAGCGTCGTCATGGTCGGCGACGGCTTCAACGACGTCCTGGCGCTCAAGGTGGCGGACGTGGGCATGGCCATGGGCCGGCAAGGCGCCGATATGGCCTGCAAGGCGGCCGACCTGATCCTCGAGGACGACGACCTCGGCGGGGTCTTCGCGGCCATTCAAAGCGGACGACGGTTTTACCGGAACGTGCACCGGAGCCTGAGGTTCCTGGCGGGCACGACCTACGTCGACCTCGCCGCCGCCGTTGCCAAAACCACCGGTGCCGCGGCCCCGAACCCGCTGCAGCCGGTGTGGAACAACACGGCCGCCCTGGCGCTGGCAATCGACCCCGAAGAGGGCGAGGAGAGCGGCGCGCTCCAGGAGGCGGGAGCGGCACGGATCGACGGCGGGCGGATCCGGGACGCCCTCTCCGACGCCGCGGCCGTCCTGGCCGCCTCCGGCCTGGTCGGCGGTTATGCGCTCAGCCGTTACGGAAGCGGTGCGCGCGCGGGACGGGTGTTTTGGGCCGGCGTGGGGTTCAACCAGATGATGCCGGCGTTCGGGGAAAGACCGCCCGGCCGCCGGCCGGGTGCGGTGTCGCGGTCGAGGCTGCTTCTCTGGGCGGCGGCGGGCATGCCGCTTCTGGTGTTGGCCGCGACCGGCGGTGGCGGCGTGCTCGACCTGCTGGCCCTGGCCGGGGGGGGCTGGCTGGCCCGGCGGCTGCTGGCACGGAAAGAGCCCGGGAAGCAGCCTCGGCCCTCGGCGAGCGCCGCATGAGAATCCTCTTCTTCGCAGGAAAAGGCGGGGTCGGCAAAACGTCGGTGGCGGCCGCGACGGGCGTCCGGGCGGCCGATCAAGGCAGCCGCACCCTGATCCTCTCCCTCGACGTGGCCCACAGCCTGGCGGACATCTTCGATCTCGACCGGGGGCTGCTCGACCAGCGGCGGGGCAGGCCGGTCAAGGTGCAGCCCAACCTGTGGATCCAGGAGCTCGATATCCAGGAGGAGATCGAGCGCAACTGGGGCGACATCCACCGCTACCTCTCGGGCCTGTTGAACACGACGGGCCTGAACGAGGTCCTGGCCGAGGAGCTTGCGGTCCTGCCCGGCATGGAGGAAGTCAGCCTCCTGCTCTACATCAACGAGTACGTGCGCCAGGGCCGCTTCGATGCCCTGGTGCTTGACTGCGCCCCCACCGGCGAGTCCCTGCGCTTCATCAGCATCCCGACCACCCTCGAGTGGTACATGAAAAAGCTCTTCAAGGTCGAGCGCACCATTGTCCGCTGCGCGCGACCCCTGGCCAAGCGGCTCACCGACGTCCCCCTCCCCGGAGAGGACTACTTCAAGGCCCTCGAACGTCTTTTCAGCCGGCTGGAAGGGGTGGACCGCATTCTGACCGACCCGGCGGTCACCACGGTGCGGCTGGTCACCAACCCCGAGAAGGTGGTGATCAAGGAGACCCAGCGGGCGTTCATGTACTTTTGCCTCTACCGCATGAGCATCGATGCGATCATCATGAACCGCCTGCTGCCCGCGGGGCTCCGGGAAGAGTTTTTCAGCGACTGGCTCGTCAGCCAGGGCCGGTATAGCGAGCTTGCGCGGCACTACTTTCACCCGGTGCCGGTCCTGCCGGTCAACCTCTTCCAGGGGGAGATCCTCGGCCGCCGGAGGCTCGCGGCCCTGGCCGCCGCAATCTACGGCGAGCGCAACCCGCTGGACCGCTTTTTCGAGGAGGAGCTCTACCGGCTGGTCAAGGAGGACGGCCGCTATCGCCTGCAGCTCAAGCTGCCCTTTGTCGTCAAGGAGAGCGTCGAGTTGAGCAAGGTGTCCGACGAGCTGATCCTGAGGATCGGCAGCTACAAGCGGCACATCATGCTGCCCAAGCCGCTTTTGTCCGCGGCATCGGTCACGGCGCGCGTCGACCCGCCCTACCTGAATATCCTCTTTGGAGGAATCGACCCGTGAGCAAAACCAAATCGACCTGTCCCCCCGCGGGGTGCCCCGTGGGGCGTTTTTTCAACGAGTGGGGCGCATCCGGCCCGCGGCCGGAGAAAATGGAGGCGATGGCGCGCTGCGCCCTGCAGGTGCTCAAGGCCGTGCGCCTCGCCCTGGACGAGTGGATCGAGACTCTCGAGAAGCGAAGCCGGCCCAAGACCCGGCGGCGCGTGACCAAGATCAAGGTCCAGTAGCGGTTCATCCGGGCGAAGCATCCTTTTGATTGAACAAGATGGGCATACGGGCGTGTTTCTGGGGCATGGCGCAAACCATGAAAAGTTCCAGGCAGCGCGATGGTGCAATCTTTGGTTTGAAAATACCGGCCCACCACGCATGCCTCGCCCGGATGAATATTGATTCAGCGGTCCGGCCATGATATTCTTGTAAAGGAAAGCGATGTGCCCTTCCTTCCGCCCTCGCCGACGGTCTTCAACAGTTGGACAGTGTGCTTGACTCTGATTCCCACCCCACCGGGAGAACCAGAGATGAAGACGAACCGCATCTCTACTCCCTTTTTGCCAAGCAGCGGTTTGCTGATTCCCAACAGGCTGGATGGCGGAGCGTGGCTCCGTTTCACGTCGGAGCGCTTTGGAAAGCCTCTGAACGATGTCCCCCGGGGAACATCCCTGAAGCTCATCCATACTCGACCGTCCACAACGAGATCGCGATGAAGCGATGAGCAAACTCGAAGAGCTCCGGCCGAACGCTCTCCTCAAGGGGATCCTGCCCGATTGCCTTGTCAGCGTGGTGAACATTCAATGGTTCGGCTCAGAGGCCCTCGAGCTGACCTACAAAGACCCCTCCGGCAGGCTCGCCAGTCAGCTCCTCTACCGCCACGATGAGCCGCGCATCGAGGTCACCGAGCAGGGGCGGCCCTGGAGCTTTGACGGCGACGGGCACCTCTTCCGGCTGGTTTCCGAGGCCCACCGCATCCGCCTGGCCCATCTCTTTGATCCTGTGCTGGCCGTGCACACCTCTCTGGTGGAGCCGCTGCCTCACCAGATCACAGCGGTCTATGAGGTGATGTTGCCACGTCAGCCTTTGCGGTTCTTGCTCGCCGACGACCCCGGGGCCGGCAAGACCATCATGGCCGGGCTGCTCATCAAAGAGCTCATCGTCCGCGGCGACCTGCAGCGCTGCCTGATCGTATGCCCCGGCAGCCTGGTCGAACAATGGCAGGATGAGCTTTGGCGGCGGTTTCAGCTGCCGTTCGAAATCCTCACCAACGATAAGCTCGAAGCCGCCCGCACCGGCAACTGGTTTCTTGAGACCCACCTCGTCATCGCCCGGCTCGACAAGCTCTCGCGCGACGAAGAGGTCCGACAGAAGCTCCAGGCGCCCGAATGCCGCTGGGACTTGGTGGTCTGCGACGAGGCCCACAAGATGTCGGCCTCCTTCTTCGGCTCCGAGGTCAAATACACCAAGCGCCACCGATTGGGGCAGATGCTTTCCACCCTGACGCGGCATTTTCTGCTGATGACGGCCACCCCTCACAACGGCAAGGAGGAGGATTTCCAGCTCTTCATGGCCCTGATCGACGGGGACCGCTTCGAGGGCCGCTTCCGTGACGGGGTGCACACCGCCGACGTATCCGACCTGATGCGGCGCATGGTCAAGGAGCGGCTGCTCAAGTTCGACGGCACGCCCCTTTTCCCCGAGCGCATCGCCTACACCGTTCCCTACAAGCTCTCCGACGGCGAGGCCCGGCTGTATAAAGCGGTCACCGACTACGTGCGCGAGGAGTTCAACCGGGCCGAGGCCCTGCAGAACGACAAGCGGGCCGGCACCGTCGGGTTCGCCCTGACCATTCTTCAGCGGCGGCTGGCCTCCTCGCCGGAGGCCATCTGCCAGTCGCTTCGCCGGCGCCGGGAGCGCTTGGAGAGAAAGCTCCGGGAGCTCGAGCTTCTGCAGCGCGGGGCGGTCGCTGCCGCCCTGGCGGAAAGCCTTCCCGGCCTGGACGACGAGGATGTGGAGGACCTGGAGGAGGCCCCCGATCGCGAGGTTCAGGAAGCCGAGGAGAAGATCCTCGACCAGGCCACCGCCGCTCGGACCATCGACGAGTTGAAGGCGGAAATCGCCACCCTCCGGGAGCTGGAGGCCCTGGCGCTGGCGGTGCGCCGCAGCGGGGAGGACCGCAAGTGGCGGGAGCTGGCCTCCCTTTTATGCGAGATCTTCACCCCTGCTGCGACCGACCAATGCGTGGCGGAACCCCCAGCGCCCTACGGCGCCGGCCCCATCCCCAAGCCGAAGCCCTCCCCTCGGCAGAAGCTGGTTGTCTTCACCGAACACCGGGACACGCTCAACTACCTCGCAAGCCGCATTGCGACACTCCTTGGCCGCAAGGAGGCGGTGGTGATCATCCACGGCGGCATGGGCCGGGAGGAGCGTTTGAAGGCCCAGGAGTCCTTCAAGCACGATCCCGATGTGCAGGTGCTGGTCGCCACCGACGCCGCCGGCGAGGGCATCAACCTCCAGCGCGCCCATCTCATGGTCAACTACGACCTCCCCTGGAACCCCAACCGGATCGAACAGCGCTTCGGCCGCATCCACCGCATCGGCCAGACCGAGGTCTGCCACCTGTGGAACCTGGTCGCCGAAGAGACCCGCGAGGGCGATGTCTACCGGAGGCTTCTCGAAAAGCTCGAAGAGGCCCGCAAGGCGCTCGGCGGGCAGGTGTTCGACGTGTTGGGGAAGCTCCAGTTCGGCGGCCGCCCCCTGCGCGAGCTTCTCATCGAGGCCATCCGCTATGGGGAACTTCCCGAAGTGCGGGCCCGGCTGAATCGGGCCGTGGAAGGGGCCTTCGACCGCGACCAACTCCGGGAGCTGCTCGAAAACCGCGGCCTGGTGCAGGATGCCATGGACATCGGCCGGGTGCGGCGTGTCCGGGCCGACATGGAGCGCGCGGAGGCCCGGCGGCTGCAGCCGCATTACATCGAGTCCTTTTTCCTGGAAGCCTTCAGATACTTGGGAGGGACCTTGCGGCAGCGCGAGCCGCGCCGGTATGAGATCACCCATGTGTCAGCCCCCATCCGAAACCGCGACCGGCTGATCGGCATTGGCGAACCCGTGCTTCCCCGCTACGAGCGCATCGTCTTCGAGAAACCCCTCATCGCCCTCCACGGGCAGCCGCTTGCCGCGTTCGTCTGCCCGGGCCATCCCCTGCTTGACGCCACCCTGGACCTGACACTCGAGCGCCACCGGGACCTCCTGCGCCGGGGCGCGGTGCTGGTGGACGAGCGTGACCCGGGCGATTCCCCCCGCGTCGTTTTTTACCTGGAGCACGCCATCCAGGACGCAAGCCTCACCCGCAGCGGCGAGCGCCGCGTGATATCGAAGCGGATGCTGTACGTGGAAATCGATGCCGGCGGCGGGATCCGGCACCTGCACTATGCGCCCTACCTGGACTTTCGGCCGCTGCGGCCGGAAGAACCCGACGTCCAGGCGATCTTCGAGCGGCCCGAGTGTTCTTGGATCAGCCGCGAGTTGGAACCGAAAGCCCAGGCCCACGCGATTGCCAGGGTGGTCCCGGAGCATCTTAAGGAGGTGAGCGACCGGCGCCTTGGCTGGATCGAGAAGACCCGCGCCGCCGTCAAGGACCGCCTGACCAAGGAGATCAACTACTGGGACCACCGGGCCGAGGAGCTGAAACTCCAGGAGCAGGCGGGCAGGGTCAACGCGCGGCTCAACTCCCAGGAGGCTCGCCGGCGGGCGGATGAGCTGCAGGCGCGCCTGGAGAAGCGTCTGGCGCAGCTCGACCTGGAGGGGCAGATCTCCGCCCTGCCGCCGGTGGTCCTGGGGGGGTTCATGGTCGTTCCGATCGGGCTCATCGCGAAGATGAAGGGCCAGAGCTTGCGGTTTGAAGGCGGCGCCGCCGACACCCGGGCGGCGGCCGCCCGTGCGCGCGAGATCGTCATGGGGGTGGAACGCAGCCTGGGGTACCAGCCGGTGGATCGCGAATCGGAAAAACTCGGCTACGACATCGAAAGCATGGACCCTCGCACCGGCAAGCTGCGCTTCCTGGAGGTGAAGGGCAGGGTATCCAACGCCCACACCGTCACCGTCACCCGCAATGAAATCCTCTGCTCGCTGAACAAACCCGAGGAGTTCATCCTTGCCATTGTCGAGTTCTTGGAGGACGGCGCCCATCGGGTTCACTATGTCCGGAATCCCTTTCGGAGGGAGCCGGATTTTGGGGTAACCAGCGTCAACTACGCTTTCAGCGAACTCCTCTCCAGAGCGGCCGCCCCTGCTTGAGTGCGACATGGAAACGGTAAATTTTGCCGAGTCGACCCGATGGATCCGGAAAGCGACCGACGCGGTGGATGCCTTCTCCGACTGGTTTGAGCGCAAAGTCGTCAAGGCATCCCAGGGTTCCTGGGCTCACGAGTTGAGCTCCTGGAAAAAGGAGCTCGATGCGATCCGATCCCTGCTCAAGGAGCCGCGGCGGATCCGGATCGCCTTGGTCGGTACCACAGGGTCCGGAAAATCGACCCTGCTCAACGCAGTTCTCGGGCAGGAGCTTCTGCCGGTGGGGGTGATGAAGCCTTGCACCGCTTTCGTGACGACGGTTCGCTACTCGGTCGGCCCGGAATACGGGGTGAAGGTTCAATACTTAAGCCCGGAGGAGTGGCGCAAGGACCTGGAAGCCCTGTCCTCGGCCCTGGAGCCGCCCGAGGATGAAGAGGAGGCCGACCGAAAGCTCATGGAGGCCGCAAGGAAGAGGATCCAGGCGGTCTATGGGCAATCGTTTGAAAATTTTTCCCCCGATCGCTTGCCCCCGCTCCCCGAGGAGGTGGAAAAGGTGTTTTCCCGGGGTTCGGTTGAGAAGCTCGTGTTCGATGACCCAAAACCCATGCTGGCGCACCTTCGCAAGCTTGTGCGAGGCGATAGCCCCCTGTGGCCCCTCGTCAAGGAGGTGAACATCAGCGGCCCCTATGCATGTTTGCAGGGCGGCCTGGAGCTCGTGGATCTGCCCGGCCTGAACGACCCCAACGAGGCCCGGGTTGAGGTGACGAAAAAATTCCTGAGAAGCTCCCCCTTCCTCTGGATCGTGTTTTCCATGGTGCGGGGCCTGACCGACGACATCCAGCGCATTCTGAAAGAGGAGAAGCTTCTGCGGACGCTCATTCTGGGCGGAAGGTACCATACGCTCAGCCTCGTAGGAACCAGGGCGGATGACATCGACACGGATTTGTGCATCCAGTTCGGTCTCCCCGAGGGTTGCAGCTTTGCGGACTTGGTGCGGGAATACCGCAAACAAACGGTCAAGGAGGCTCGAAGACAACTCGAAGAGATGGTTCGGGACCTCGCCGGCCCCCGTGAAGAAAGCGAAACCCTCTCGCGGATGATCCAGATGGCGCGGCGCGTGATCGTGCATGCGACCTCCGCGAGTGCCTACAACAAGCTGAAAGGGATCGGCCGGTTGCGAAAGGATTACGGGCTTGAAAATGAAGAGGAGACCGGCATCCCGGGAATTCACAGGCATCTTTCATGGATTGCCGGAACCCATGGGGCGGCTTCGAACGCCCAGACGGCCTTGAAGCGGTTGGACAAGCTCAAGGAGGAAATCGCCTTTTTTTTTGGAGCCAGGGCCCAGCCCTCCTTCCAAAAGCTGGCTGAAGCGCGTTCTCGGTTTGCGCAGGAAAGCGAGTCGCTGGGCAAGAGGCTCGACGATGCCCAGAAGAGGGCCAAAGAGAGATTGAAAACCTATCGGGAACGGTTTTTGGAGCGCATAGACCCGTACTTTGCACAAAGCGTTCAAGGGGTGGAGCAATCCATCCAAGGGTGGAGATCCATTCATTGGGCCACTCTCAAGGCGATCGTCCAGCGGAACGGCTCTTTTCGGAGCCCAACCTCCGGCCGCCACTATGACTTCAACCGCGACATCTCAGAGCCCCTTCTGTCCAGGCTGCCGGTTGCGTGGGAACAATACTTCACGGATGATCTCGGCAGGGTCACCCATGAGCTTTCAATCCAGGTCTCAGAATCCGTCAGCAGTTTCTGCGACAAGATCCTCTTGATTTGTGAAATGCTCTTCGGTCCATCCGAAAAGCAGTTCAAGGAGCAGCTTGGCTGGTTCCGGGAGAAGATTTCCCTGGTGACCGAGGAATCGAGGAACAGGGTGATCAATGAAGTTTCCAAGAGAAGGCGGGAACTCACGGAGAGAATCCCCCGCGTCGTTCAGGAGCGAATGACGCCCGCGTATGAAAAGGCAAAAAAGGAAAAAGGATCCGCTTTAAAAACGCGCATTCTTGGCCACCTCGAGCCTGCGGCGACTGAATCCGCACGGCCCATCTACGATGCCATTCAGCAGGACCTGGTCGAGGGGCTGAGAGACCTGGAGATGATCATCCATGGGCTTTTCCAACAGCTGGTGAACTCGGCAACCGAACAAGCACAAAAGGTCGTGAATAACGCGAACATCTCAATTAAAGAGCTGTCCGCGAACCCGAATGTCGAGGACATTCTCGCCACCTTGCCGGACACAAGGTCTTCCTGACGGCTATCGCGCCCTTCACGTAAAATCACCATGAGATGATGGATCGACATGGTTCAAACGAAGAAACTCATCGAAGTCGCCCTGCCGCTCGAGGCGATCAACAAGGCCTCGGCGCGGGAGAAGTCCATCCGCCACGGGCACCCGTCAACGCTGCACCTCTGGTGGGCGCGCCGTCCGCTGGCCGCGGCGCGGGCGGTGATCTTCGCCCAGATGGTGGACGACCCTTCGGCCTGGCCCGATCTCTTCCCGACCGGGAAGGCGCAGGAGAAGGAGCGGCAGCGGCTCTTTCGCCTCATCGAGGAGCTCGTCCAGTGGGAGAACACCACCAACGAGGCGGTCCTGCAGCAGGCGCGGGATGAGATCTGGAACAGCTGGCGCCGGGCCTGCGCGGAAAACGCCGACCACCCGCGGGCGAAGGAGCTTTTCGACCGGCACAAGCTGCCCGCCTTCCACGACCCCTTCGCGGGCGGGGGGGCGCTGCCGCTCGAGGCCCAGCGGCTGGGGCTCGAGAGCCACGCCTCCGATCTCAACCCCGTGGCGGTGCTCATCTGCAAGGCCATGATCGAGATCCCGCCCAAGTTCGCCGGCCGGCCGCCGGTGAACCCGGAGTCGCGGAGAAAACTGCTGGGAGCGCAGGCGTCCCGCCTGCCGTTTTCGGGCGGGGAGGGGACCCGCCTGCCGTTTTCGGGCGGGGAGGGGACCCGCCTGCCGTTATCGGGCGGGGAGGGGACCCGCCTGCCGGAATCATCCGCGATCTGGCGCAGCCGGGGCTACATCCCCCATTTCGATAAGGCCGGAACGGTCCAGTTCATCACCTTCCGCCTCGCGGATTCTCTTCCCCGAAGTGTCCTCGACCGCTGGGAAGCGGAGCTCGCCTCACTTCCCGAGGGGGAGCGCCAAACGGAGCGGGAAAAGCGCATCGGCCGATGGCTCGACCGCGGCGCGGGGGAGTGCCACCTGCGCGACCCACGCATCGCCGAAATGGTGGAGAAAGCCCTCCTGCATTTCGACGGCGAGCGCTTCCGGCTGATCGCGTGGTGCATCATGCCGAACCACGTCCACGTGCTGATCGAGACGGTGGCGGGCCACCCGCTCGCCGCGGTGGTGCATTCGTGGAAGTCCTTCACGGCGAAGGAGGCAAACCGGATCCTCGGCCGCTCGGGCGCGTTCTGGCAGGTCGAGTATTACGACCGCTTCATCCGCGACGAGGCCCATTTTGCGAATGCGAAGCGCTACATCGAGGAGAACCCCGTCCGGGCGGGGCTGGTCCCCTCGGCGGGGGAGTGGCGCTGGAGCAGCGCGTGGGAGGGGAGGGGGGAAGCGTTTCGCGGCGCGCGGGGTCTGGCGGAGGATGTCCGTTATTATGGGAAATGGATGCGCGACGAGGCCGAGAAGCGCATCGGGCACCTCTACCCCAAGGTCGAGGTGACGGAGGAGATGGCGAAGGGGCGGCCGGATCTGAAGAAATACGTGGGCCGGAAGCTCACCGTGATCGCCTGGCTCTGGGCGCGCACGGTGAAGAGCCCGAACCCGGCCTTCGCGGATGTGGACGTGCCGCTCGCATCCACCTTCATGCTCTCCACGAAAAAGGGCAAGGAAGCCTACGTCGAGCCGGTGATCGAAGGTAAAAACTACCGCTTCACGGTAAAAATAGCTGGGAGCGCAGGCGTCCCGCCTGCTTTAAAAACCGGCACCAAGCTCGGCCGCGGCGCGAACTTCCGCTGCCTGATGTCGGGGACGCCGATCGCAGGCGACTACATCAAGGCCGAGGGAAGAGCCGGGCGCATGGGCGCGCGGCTGATGGCGATCGTGGCCGAGGGTCAGAGCGGGCGGGTCTATCTCGCGCCGACGCCGGAGCACGAGGCCGCGGCGCGGCAGGCGAGGCCGGAGTGGAAGCCGGAGGGCGATGTGCCCGCGCGGCTCACGGGTGGTACTTGCGTGCCATACGGCCTGAAGACCTGGGGCGACCTCTTCACCCCCCGCCAGCTCGTGGCGCTGACGACCTTCTCGGACCTGGTGGGGGAGGCGATGGAGCGGGTCAAGCGCGACGCCCTCGCCGCCGGCCTGCCTGACGACGGCAAACCCCTGCGCGACGGCGGCACCGGTGCAACCGCCTACGCCGAGGCGGTGGCGGTGTATTTGGCCTTCGCGATTGATCGAATGGCGATGACGGGAAACAACCTCGTGCGCTGGAACGCCGTTGGAGAGAAGGCTCAACATTGCTTTGGTCGCCAAGCTCTGCCGATGCTGTGGGACTTCGCAGAGCCGAACTTCCTTGCCACTGCCACTGGTAGCGTTGATGCGGCAGTGTTCTACTCGTGTGACCCTCTGAACTGGATGGCACCACCTGCGACCGGGTCGAGCAAGCAGGAGGACGCAACGAGCCAACAGACCTCCAAGGACAAGCTCGTCTCCACCGACCCGCCCTACTACGACAACGTCGGCTATGCCGACCTGTCGGACTTCTTCTACGTCTGGCTGCGCCGCTCGCTGCGGCCGGTCTTCCCCGACCTATTCGCCACGCTCGCCGTGCCCAAGGCGGAGGAGCTGGTGGCCACGCCCTACCGCCACGGCAGCAGGGAGAAAGCCGAGGCCTTCTTCCTCGACGGCATGACGCGGGCGATGCACCGCCTGGCCGAGCAGGCGCACCCGGCCTTCCCGGTCACCATCTACTATGCCTTCAAGCAATCCGAGACCGAGAGCGCCGAGGGAACAGCGAGCACCGGCTGGGAGACCTTCCTAGACGCGGTTATCCGCGCCGGCTTCGCCATCAGCGGCACCTGGCCGATGCGCACAGAGATGCGAACGCGCCAAATCGCAATGGGCACCAACGCCCTCGCCTCGAGCATCGTCCTCGTCTGCCGCCAGCGCGAGGCCTTCGCGCCCACCGCCACGCGCCGCGAGTTCGTCACCGCCCTCAAGGCCGAGATTCCCGCGGCCCTCGCCCACCTCCAGCGCGGCAACATCGCGCCGGTGGATCTCGCGCAGGCGGCCATCGGCCCCGGGATGGCGGTCTACACCCGCTACGCGCAGGTGCTCGACGCCGAAGGCCGGCCCGTCCCGGTGCGCGAGGCGCTCGCGCTCATCAACCAGACCCTCGACGAATGCTTGGCCTCCCAGGAGGGCGACTTCGACGCCGACAGCCGCTGGGCGCTCGCGTGGTTCGACCAGCACGGCTTTGCGGAAGGCGAGTACGGCGTGGCCGAGACCCTCTCCAAGGCCAAGAACACGAGCGTTGCCGGCATGGTGGAGGCGGGCATCCTGGCATCGAAGCGCGGCAGGGTGCGGCTGCTGAAGCCGGCCGAGCTTCCCGCAGACCGGGACCCGGCGGCCGACAGGCGGCCTTCGGTGTGGAAGGACCTCCACCACCTGATCCGGGTGCTCGAGTCGGGCGGCGAAAGCGCCGCGGCCGGGCTTGCGGCCACGCTCGGCGGCCGCGCCGAGGCGGCCCGCGAGCTCGCCTACCGGCTCTACACGGTCTGCGAGCGCAAGAAGCGCGCCAAGGAGGCGCTCTCCTACAACGCCGTCGTCCAGAGCATGCCCGAGATCTTGCGCCTGGCCGGGGAGGCGAAGGCCCAGCCGGCCCGGCAGGCCGACCTGTTCGCGGCCACCTAGCGGGGTGGGGGAAGGAGCCGGTTTCGGCTATTTCACCTTTTTTCGAGGCGAATTTCGGTCTATATTCTCCTTCCGATAAGGAGAATTTTGCCGACCCATGGACCCCTCCGCCCCCGAGCGCTTCCGCAGCCTCCTCGGAGAAAAGCTCTCCGACTCGCTCGCCGCGGCGATCCCGCCGGTGACCCCGCGGCGGCTCCACGGCGCCGTGCAGCTCCCCGGCAAGGTGACGGCGGTGGTGGGCATGCGCCGGACCGGCAAGACCATGTTCCTGCACCAGATCCAGCGCGAGCGGCTCAAGGCCGGCCTCGGCCGGGAGCGCTTGCCGCACGTCAACTTCGAGGACGAGCGGCTTGCGGGGCTCGCCGCCGAAGACCTCCATCCCCTGGTGGAGGAGTACTACCGGCGGTTTCCCGCGCTGCGCGGCCGCGAGACCGTCGTCTGGTGCTTCGACGAGATCCAGAACGTGCCGGGCTGGGAGCGGTTCATCCGCCGGATGCTCGACACGGAGAAGGTGGAGATCTTCATCACGGGCTCTTCGGCGGCGCTGCTTTCCCGGGAGATCGCGACCGCCCTGCGGGGCCGGGCCTGGGAGATGGCGATCCACCCCTTCAGCTTCGAGGAAGCCCTGCGGCACGGCGGGGGCCGGCCGCCGAAGCGGCCGGAGGCCCTGGGAGCGCGGGAGCGCTCGGCGCTCGAGCGGGCCTTTCTCGACTACCTGGCAACCGGCGGCTTTCCGGAGGCCCAGGGGCTCCCGGCGGCCTCGCGCCACCGGCTGCTGCGCGACTACGTCGATGTGGCCATGCTGCGCGACGTGGTGGAGCGGCATGGGGTGAGCAACGTCGCCGGGCTTCGCTGGCTCGTGCGGCATCTGCTGGGAAATGCGGGGGCCCTCTTCAGCGTCGAGAAGTTCTACGCGGCGCTCAAGTCGCAGGGGCTCTCCATCTCCAAGGACACCGTGCACCAGCTCATGGGGCACCTGCAGGACTGCTTCCTCGTGCGCACCGTCTGGATGGAGGCGGGCTCCGAGCGCAAGCGCATGGTGAACCCCCGCAAGGCCTACCCGGTGGACCCGGGGCTCATCCCGGTCTTCGACCGCACCGGCCGCGCCGACCTCGGGCACGCCCTGGAAACCGCCGTGCTGGTGGAGCTCGAGCGCCGGCGGGCCGAGGTGAGCTACGTCAAGACGCCCCAGGGCCACGAGGTGGATTTTTTCGCGCGCTACCCCTTCGGGGGGGAGGAGCTGATCCAGGTGTGCGCCGATACGACCGCGGCGGAGACGGCCGGGCGCGAGCTGCGGGCGCTGATGGAGGCGGGCCGCCTGTTCCCGCGCGCGCGCAGGCGGCTGCTGACCCTCACGCAGGACGGTTTGCCGCGCGAGGTCCCGGCCGGGGTGCTGGCCCAGCCCGCCTATGTCTGGCTGTTGATGGCTACGGAGTCGTCCTAAGGGAAGAAGGAGTGCGCAGCCATGGCGATCACCAACCACGAACGCGTCGGCAAGGCGCTGGAGATGCTGCGGGCGGGGCTTGCGCCTTTCGTCGAGCGCGAGCTGAAAAACGTCTACCGGGACAAGGCGCCGGCCGAAGCCGCGCGCTATCTGAGCGAGGACCGCCTGAACTCCCGGAAGCCGGTCGCCGATTGGGATGCCGCCGCCTTGCTCAAGCTCCTGTGGGACGCCTGGCACGATGTCTTCAAGCAGACCCTCGGCCACGCCGAGCGCAGCCTGGTCAGCGAGCTGCGCGAGGTCCGGAACAAATGGGCGCACCAGGAGGCTTTCTCCAGCGACGACGCCTACCGGGCCCTCGACTCGGCGGGGCGCCTGCTGAACGCGATCTCCGCCCCCCAGGCGGGGGAACTCGACAAGATGAAGATGGAGCTCCTGCGCGTGCGCTTCGACGAGCAGGTGCGGGGCGAGAAGCGCAAGAGCGCCGGGACGGCGATCGAGAGCGCGGCGGCGAGCCATCTCAAGCCCTGGCGCGAGGTGGTGACCCCCCACAAGGACGTGGCGAGCGGCCGCTACCAGCAGGCCGAGTTCGCGGCCGACCTCTGGCAGGTGCATCTGGGCGAGGGGAGCGCCGAATACAAGGACCCGGTGGAGTTTTTCCGCCGCACCTACCTGACCGAGAGCCTGAAGCGGATGCTGGTGGGGGCCGTGCAGCGGCTGTCCGGCGGGGGCGGCGACCCCGTGGTGCAGCTTCAGACCAATTTCGGCGGCGGCAAGACCCACTCGATGCTCGCCCTCTACCACCTCTTTTCCGGGATCGCGCCGAGCGAGCTTCCCGGGATCGACGCGGTTCTGAAGGAGGCCGGTGCAAACAAGCTCCCCGCCGTGCGGCGGGTGGTGCTCGTCGGCAACAAGATATCGCCGGGCAACCCGGTGAAGAAGGCCGACGGGACGCTCGTGTGCACCCTCTGGGGGGAGCTGGCCTACCAGCTCGGGGGCAGGAAGGCGTTTGCCCGCATTGCGGCCGACGACGCCAGGGCCACCAGCCCCGGCGACGCGCTGCGCGAGCTGTTCATGGAGTACGGGCCCTGCCTGGTCCTGATCGACGAGTGGGTGGCCTACGCGCGCCAGCTCCACGACCAGGGGGATCTCCCGGCGGGCAGCTTCGAGACCCAGTTCTCCTTCGCCCAGGCGCTGACCGAGTCGGCCAAGCTGGCGAGGAACTGCCTGCTGGTGATCAGCCTTCCGGCCTCGGACACCTCGGGCTCGCCGCACGCCCATGCGGATGACTCGGAAGTGGGCGGGCGGCGGGGCCGGGAGGCGCTCGATCGGCTGCGCAACGTGGTCGGCCGGCTGGAATCCTCCTGGCGGCCGGCGAGCGCCGAAGAGGGGTTCGAAATTGTGCGCCGCCGGCTTTTCGAGCCGCTTGCCGACCCGGCGCAGTTCAAGGATCGTGACGTCGTGGCGCGCGCCTTCGCCGACCTCTACCGCACGCAGTCGGCCGAGTTTCCGCCCGAATGCCGCGATGCGGACTACGAGAAGCGCATCAAGGCGGCCTACCCGATCCACCCGGAGGTCTTCGACCGGCTCTACAGCGACTGGTCGACCCTGCTCAAGTTCCAGCGCACCCGCGGCGTGCTGCGGCTGATGGCGGCGGTGATCCACAGTCTGTGGGAGAAAGGGGACAAAAACCCGCTGATCCTGCCGGCGCACATACCGATCGACGACCCGCGCGTGCAGTTCGAGCTGACGCGCTACCTTTCCGATAACTGGGTGCCGGTGATCGAGAAGGACGTGGACGGCCCCAACTCGCTGCCGCTGCGGATGGACGGGGAGGTCCCGAATCTCGGCAAATTCGCGGCCTGCCGGCGGGTGGCGCGCGCGATCTACCTCGGCTCGGCGCCCACGGCGGCCGCGGCCCACCGGGGCATCGAGGACCGCCGGGTCAAGCTCGGCTGCGTGATGCCCGGCGAGTCCCCGGCGATCTTCGGCGACGCGCTCAGGCGGCTTGCCGGGGCGGCCACTTATCTTTACCAGGACGGTCCGCGCTACTGGTACGCGACCCAGCCCACGGTCACCAAGCTCGCCGAGGACCTCGCCGAGCAGTTGAAGCGCGACCCCGAAAAGGTGGTGCACGAGCTCGAAAGGCGCCTGCGGGCCGACCTGCAGCAGCGGGGCGACTTCGCCCGCGTCCATGCGCTACCGCGATCCAGCCAGGAGGTGCCCGATGACTTCGATGCGCGGCTGGTGGTTCTGGGGATCGACCATCCCTACGGCAAGGAGCCCGACAGCCCCGCCGAGGTCGCTGCGAAGGCGATCCTGGAATCGCGTGGCAACACGCCCCGCCTCTACCGCAACACGCTCGTTTTTCTCGCGGTGGACAAGACCCGGCTTCAGGACCTCGACGAAGCGGCACGACATTACCTGGCCTGGGAGTCCATCCTGGCGGAGAAGGAACTCTTGAATCTCGACCCGCAGCAGGTGAAACAGGCCGAGACTCAAAGGGCGGCCGCCGACGGCGCGGTGACGGCCCGCATCCCGGAGGCCTATCAATGGCTGCTGGTGCCGGTGCAGCCGGAGCCGCAATCGCCCGTGAAATGGGAAGCCTACCGCCTCACGGGACAGGCCCCCCTGGCGGTGCGGGCAAGCAAGAAGCTGAAGAACGATGAGCTCTTGATCGCCAGCTTTGCGGCCTCGCGGCTGCGGATGGAGCTCGACAGGATCCCCTTGTGGCAGCAGGGCCGCCATGTGGCGATCAGGCAGCTCATCGAGTATTTCGCGCGCTACCTCTACCTGCCGCGGCTGGCCGGCCCTGAAACTCTGCTCAAGGCCATCGGCGACGGGCTTCTTTTGATCACCTGGGAGAAGGATGCCTTCGCCTACGCCGACAGCTTCGATGAAGCGGAGGGCAGATACCGCGGCCTAAGAAGCGGGCAGGCCGTTCCCCTTTCCGTCGGCGATGCGCCGGGGCTGCTCGTCAAACCCGAAATCGCCCGCCGGCAGATGGATGCCGAAAGGCCCGCAACGCCGACGCCCGGTACGGGGAAAAGCGCACCCGGTTTGGGCGGCGACGAAGCTTCGCCCAAAGGCGATGCCGAAGAGAGGCGACCGACTCCGGAGGAGCCGCCCGGGCCCAAACGCTTTCACGGCACCGTGACGCTCGACCCCGCGCGGGTCGGCCGCGACGCCGCTCGAATCGCCGATGAGGTCATATCCCACCTGGCGGGCTTGATGGGCGCCCATCTTACCGTCACCCTCGAAATCGAGGCCGAACTCAAGCACGGTGTCCCCGACCACGTCGTGCGCATCGTGACGGAGAATTGCCGGACCCTCAAGTTCACAAGCCAGGGGTTCGAGAAGGAGTAGGAGAAGGTAAGGGGCCGAAGCCTCGAGACGGTGCTTCCGATGAAGGACGTTCCCGTAGGCGTCCTTGGTTGGGTGCTTTGATGAGGGGCTGATCGCCTCGAAACCGTCAATTGGCGCAACGAAGCGGCTCTTTCGCCGGGCTCCCAGGAAGGCCGAGCCGCAGAATCACGTCTGAGACGGAGCCGAGCCCGAGCGCTTTCACAAAGCCCGCCGCGGGCGGGAGCCCAAGTTACGAGAGAGAAAGCCCCGAAGTGGTCATCCAGGGGTTGGGCTTTGCGCCGGGCTGCATGTGGAACCGGCCGGCTCGATATCGTGGCGGTGGGTGGCAAGCGTTGCGCCGCGGCAAGGATAGCGGGCGACCCGGAAGGCTTTCTGCTGGCATATCCCTTGGATTTCCAAGGCGGTGAGCGGCAGCGAAACGCGGCAGCAGATCGGTGAGTCCCTGGGCCGCTTGACGGGCAAGGCAAAACGGCCGGTGGTTTCGATCTGGGATGGGCACCCGGTGCATCGGTCGAAAAAGGTGAAAACCCTATCGCGTCGTTCGGAGGACAACTGCGAGTTTTTTCGACGCCTTCGTACTCACCCGAGCTCAATCCTGCCGAGCAGGTGCAGGCCAACGAGAAAATCGCACGGTGTGGGCCGTCGGACCCTGTCGGGACCATCCCAACCCTGGCCGACCTGTTGACAATGGCGGTGGCTATGCTATAATGTGGTGTTACATAGCTCATCAAGAGGGCACGAGAGTTCTGGCTCGTTGACTGCCCGGCAACCGACCCGAGAGGGAACGGTGCCAACGCCAGCCCGAAAGGGAACGATGAGGCCAATTCAGCGGATTTGCCCTTCAAAGCCTCCTGTTCCGGGAGGTTTTTCTTTCCTGAATCAGCCCCCATCGTTTTCTTCAAAACCTATTTCGACTCCGCCGATATGGGGTCCAGCCCCTCGTGTTCTTACCCGGGACGATAGGAGTCGTGGTTTGCACATGGCGCAAGGGTCTGGCACCCGGGGGTGGGATTCCGGTGGTCAATGCGGGAGAAGTCTTCCGTGACGGGAAATACCTCAAATGCAAGGAGGTGCAAGCATGTAAACATCAATAAACAGGGAAATGAGTTTCCTGCAAATCTGGAGCATGCTTTGGCATCCGGTGGGGGTATCCGTTGGGTCGATGATGCTGCCGCAACCGGGATGAATTGAACAGCGAGTCGTTGTGATCTGGTGGGTCGATTTGCGGCTGCTTGCAGCCCACCGTAAACAAACTGCTAAAATGCCAACAGGGAAGCCCTGTTGCATGAAGCAGCGGGGCTCTCTGATTTGGGGCGTTGCCGAACAGAAAATGGAAGAGAATGCTGAAGCCCAATGGTTCAAGGTAAGGCTGAAGACTTTGCTCGATCTCCGGATAGCGTGGCCTTTGGCTTGGTTCTGGGAGAATCCCGATAACCGGAGTCTCCCACCAGCCGATGAGGTGGTCATTCCCTATCTCGGAAAGACGGTGTGGGTTCGGGAGAACCGAAACGGTTCATCGGAAATTTTCTATGAGATCAAAGACTCCGGGGGACTGGTAGTTCTGTCAGAATGGATTGAACACTTCCTGCCGGATGATGCGGTGCCGCCGTCAGGGTGGCAGGATGCCAAGAAGGATGAGACCTGGGTCGACCTCTTTGTGGACCGGTTTCTGGTGCTGGATGATCTGGTGATCATTCATGGGTGAGGCCAACCGGCTGGGCGGGGCTGGAATGGGTCCGGCACCGGTTACAAATGGCGCACCGAAAGCGAGTCATCAGGTCAGGGATTTTGAAGATCGATTCGATGCTTCTCAAAGAGGAAATGCAAGGTACGCCAGACGCGAGCTTCTAGAAAGGGGGTCTACATGAATGAGCAACCGAAAGAAGGGAAGCTCACGCCCGAAGAATTTATGAAAGAGCTCGACAAAATGCTGGAAAGCCATGGGATCAAGGTGGTAAATCCACCGGAAAACTGGACGATGGTCTGGATGCCCGGGATGATCCGGTTCGAAGCGTGGGATGAAGAAGAAAAGAAGTAAGGTCTCCGGCGGCCACATAGACCCCGGCCTTGAAGAAGTGAAGCGTCGGCTCCGTTGGGAGCGCAGATGCATGTTGCGGTGCGGTCCGTAATGAAATTGAAAGTCAGGGAGAGATTTCATAATGACTATTTTTAAATCATAGAAACGGCTGCATGGCTTTGTTATCGATATTTTTGGTTGATGTTTCAATAATTCTATGTTGTAAAACAAGTTGGGTAACCGGAGTCAAAAGATTTTTATAGTCGATTTGATTCACGAAGCTGAGACGGGAGGCTCAGACAGCATGCTTGATATGAAAGAAATCGATTTTTCCTTCAGACCCGGTACGTATTGGCCGGAATCACAAAACATAGAGCAACGTTTTACCAAAATAAAGGGACAGGCCCGCAGAGAATTATCACGCGCGATTTTGGAAGAATCCGGATTGAGCTATTTAGACCCGTTTCTCATGCTGGAGAAACTGCCAAAAAAGGAGCGTCAATATTGGGGATCAATCCATCCATCGTTAATGGGTGGGGAGTACCTGCCGGATCAACCGCGAGGATCGGTCGAAATTGCCCGCATAAGCCTTAGGTCAGTGACATTCGACCAAATAGCAATTTACGCAAAAAGAACCACAAAAAGCATCAGCTACAAGGTGTTTGACGAGTACGGCACGAAATACAAACAGCCTTTTTACCGTCGCAAATCAATCCTTTCTCTTTTGGAATTAATCGGGTTTATCGACCAAACAGAACATCCTGAAGATTCATATACTGGCGGTCTTGTATTCAGTCATTATAACGCAAGAAGCGATAACGAAACTTTCGATGAAGATTTTGTAACGGTAAAATCCGTTTTTTATCCCGATCTTGAAAAATATTATAAGATGGCAATCAAAAATTGGATTGAAGAGCACCGGCGCAGCGAACAAGCAGGAGACAAATAGTCTCGCTTGATTAATTGATCCGCACAAGATTGTCAGGTTAAAAAGAGGCAGACACTGTTCAAATCGAGACGCTTGGCCGGCCTTCAACGCTTATTGAGGCTAACGACTATTGGGGCTGAAGCATCAGTGCTGCGACCCGAAGCGCGCGACATCCTGCCTCATCGATTCAGCCACTCATTTTTCGAGGTGGGAAAATAGGTTGAAGAGCCGGCCATGATAAGCGGTTTGATTCTTACCGTTTTAAAATTTTTTAATGAAAGACTTCAGAAGGTAAGAGCCGTAAGACGGGTTATTCAATTGGTGATGGGCGCATCCTCAGGCTCAGCCGCTGCCGGGCGGCACGGAGTGGCTCTTGACGATCGAGCCATGGATGGGGTTTACTATGGTCACCTTCATCCATTCGTCGAGGCAGCCAGATGCTTCCAACCCAACCCCGGCTGCTGTTTCATCGCTTATCCCATCTATTGGGCTTGTCCAAACAATGGGGTCCACCGCGGATGCGCGTAATTATGAAGCACCATACACACCACTGTATTCTTTTGGGTGGCAATCCCTGGTAATCCGAGAATGTGTTACAGAAAACTCACCGGTAGCCACACACTAGGTCAGATCGTTGTGCGATTTGATATGATGGTGATCTGCTAGCAGGCCTATCCGGCCGGCCTATCCGGCCGACCGGCTTCGCGCGCGGCAGACCGGCACGGGAGGCCGGATAGGATGATCAAGGAGTCAAAAGTTGTCAACCGACATCTAATTTTGACCCCTTTTGGTCATCGAAAAATGACCCCCACCTGTTCATGACGGTTCGATTTCGGGTTCCCGGATCAGCCCGGCCTTGACCTTCTCCTTGAGCCGGT
>Ga0101944_10000809_pt1 | contig 82400 bp, 59 predicted proteins | sample DewCreD2012metaG_FD_75245 | JGI IMG/M metagenome (GOLD analysis project Ga0101944, IMG submission 75245) | Hot spring sediment bacterial and archeal communities from British Columbia, Canada, to study Microbial Dark Matter (Phase II) - Dewar... ... | reverse complement strand
CGAACGTTCCAATACGTTCGGGAGGGTAACGCCCCACCAGGCCGCCGCGCCTTCAGCCCTACCCTCCCGAAGGTATTGGAACCTTCGGGAGGGAATGGCCAAGTTCTCCCCTCGCTCCAGAAACGCCCAACCGCATACAACGCAAATGCCTCGCTGAATTGTGACCTTGACAAGTCGGGCGCCGCGGGGCTATAATCTCAGTGGCGTGGTGCGCAAAGACCGCGGCGGGCAGGCCACAGCAAGGGGTGCTCAAGCCATGTGTCCCTCGACATTGATCGAGCCAAGGGGGGTCTGGCGCGGCAGGCGGCGTGGGTTCACTCTTGTCGAGCTCCTCGTCGTCCTGGGCATCATCACGATTCTTGCGGCCCTGCTGCTGCCGGCCATCATCCACGCGATGGCCACGGCGGAGGTGACCAACTGCATCAGCAACCTGCGCCAGATGGGGCAGGCGTTCACGAACTACTACAAGGATTTCGACTCCTGGATGGTCACGTGCGGCCTTCAGCCCTCGACCATAGCGCTGGGGACGAATAGGCCCAGAGGCCCATTCGTCGAGCCGCCGCTGGACTACACGGCGACGAAGGCGAAGCTAGCCGCGGCGGACGCATACAAGTTCCCCTACTGGTACGCCGCGCTCGCGCCCTACGTCAACCCCATGGCCACGTGGGACCAGGCGGAGCGCTCGTATCGCGCCCGCACCGGTATCACGGGGCCCATCACCGATTACACGTGGATTCACGTCGAGATCGCCCGTCTGTGCATGATGTATCAGTGCCCGTCAAAGAAGACGGCGGCCATAGGCTACGGCTACCACTACGCCGCCCCGCATGGGGAATCGATCCTCTACCCCTTCAACCAAGCCAAGTACGGCACGGACTACCCCGCGCCCGACTGCTTCCCGGCCGACGGCTCCTGGCCCGCGATGGCGCCGGGGACAAGGAAGGACCGGTGCCAGGACCAGTTCTGCTGGCCCTGGGTGGATGCCTCGGTGACGACCGAGCCCAAGGGGTTCACGCCCTATCCGTGCTACATGTATGGCAACCCGGCCGGGGCAAACATCTTGTGGTATGGCCAGTCGTCGCACTTCAGCGTCTTCTCCGCGCCCAGCCAGCAGATCGCCGTGTGCGACACGGGGCTGGTGACCAACGCCCCTGAGTGGAAGCTCCAGGGCACGTGGTGGGTCCCGACCGACAACTACGCGCAGCCCACCGAGTGGCGAGAGCATATGTCCGGCTACGCCGCGGAAGTCTGGCAGGGCTACACCAGGTTCCCCCTGTCGCCCGTCTACACAGGGGCCGGCAGACCCGTCTCAGAGCTCTTCTCCATAGGCGCCTTCGGGCCAGTCTTCACCAGAGTCGGCACCTACATGAGGTTCTATACCTCCCACACGAGAGACCGCGACGGGATGGGCAACATCACCGACAACCACGGCTACCGTCCGGTACCGCGGCACAACAAGCGCACCTCCTGCCTCTTCTTCGACGGCCGCGCCATGCCCTACAACATCAACGACATCGTCAACTACGAGTGGGGCGACAGGAGCTGTCTGTTCGACAACAAGCCCACCACCAAGTCCCCGTCGCCCAAGAAGGACATCGAGTCAACTATCGGCGATTCGACCAAGGCGCGGGGCGACAGCTACTGGCTCCCCGTCCGCAAGGCCAACGGCTCGATAGACCTCAACCAGTAACGCCTCCTCGCGCGCTCTCGCGGCTCCCTCCCGAACGCTTCAATGCGTTCAGGAGGCCACGCCCGCGCGCGTCCTCCACCCGGTTCTCGCCACGACAATCATTCAGGCGCTCCACCTCTTGTCATTCCGAGCGTAGGCCGCCTACTGGCGGCCGAAGTCGAGGAACCTCTTCTCGATGCGAACCGCGGCGATCGGCGTGCAGCGCGTTACCGGCAGCAGGCCCTTGAAAGGTGCTTCGCCAGGCTCAGCATGACAGGAAGTTGGGCCTTCACCCGCCCGAGGTGGCGCGCGCCATGCTCCCGCCTACCTGGCCGGCGCGGGGCCGGCGGCAACCCAGTCCTTCAGCGGGGCCACGCTCCGGCTCGCCGTCGGCACTGCTCCCCGATAGGGCGTCAGGAGCACCACGAGGCGCGCCTCCTTCACCCCCGGCAGGCGAACGAGCAGGCGGGTGACCCCCAGGTTCTGGGCCTGGGGCTTCGGCGGCGTGGCCGAGGCGGTCTCGAACTTCGCCTCCTTCGGCTCCAGGATGGCCGCCCGCAAGCAGTTCTCGCCCACCTTGAGCGTCGCCGTCACACCCTCCGCCCGAACGCTTGCCGGCGTGTGCATCGTCCAGACCACCTCGGCGGGGGCCTTGAGCTCCACCTCGTCCTGGACGAGCACCTCCCTGCGGTCGAGGAGCGCGATGCCGCGCCACCAGCGGGCCATCTGGGGGAAGGCGGCGGAGAGGTCGGCGACGGCGAAGGCCCTGGGGTCGGAGGACGCGAAGGCGATGAGTGCGGCCTTCGCCTCGGGGCGCTGGTTCTCTCCCCCGATGGTCAGGGTGTTGTGGCCCTCGGTGCGCAGGCGGTAATAGGTCCAGCGCTTGCCCCCGAAGTAGCCGGGCAGGTTGTAGTCGTCGCCGCCGAGGTCGAGCGCCCAGCGCACCCCCAGGGCGTCGAGGACAAAGGTGCCCAGGTCGAGGTGGGAGTGGTTGGCGCGGTTGTCGCCCCCCTTGAAGCCCACGAAGAGCGCGTCGCGGTCCTCCCAGGCCGAACGCAGGAAGGCCACCTCCACGCCGCGGAAGCAGCGGTCGCGGGGCCAGCCCTCGGCCTTGGGGCCGGCGCCGCGGGGGTCGAACCACAGGAGGTCGAGGGCGTCGGGGCGCCCCTCGCTCGCACGCTCGTGCCAGGCATAGCGCGGCTGGTCGAGAGTGCGGGCGAGCCAGAACATCTCCGCGGCGCGGCCCGCGCGCTCACCCGCGTCGGCGTAGTTGAACGTGCGGCCTATGGGGCCGCAGAAGTGCAGGCGGAAGTCCCCCGCCGCCCTGAAGCCCGGCATCTCGGCGATGAGGCCAAGGTCGCTGCCCAGCGCGCTCTGGAGCGCCGCGATGTAGTAGACTGTGTAGCGCGTCGCGTAGTGCCAGTAGCCCGGCCCCTCGGCCCAGCCGCCTTCGGGCTCGTAGCTGCGCATGGCGCGGACGATTGAGGCGCGGGCCTGGGCGAGGAGCTCGGCGGCCAGCTCCGGCCGCTCGTCGGCTATGGCCAGCGCCCCGATGGCCGTGCCCCCGTTGCACACCTGGTTCCAGTTGTGCGTGCACCTAGACCACCAGCCGCCGCCGTCGTAGACCTTTTTCGCCGGCAGCAGCCCCTTGGCCACGATGGCTTCCACCACGATGCGGCGCTGCTCGGCCGTGAGCCTGCCGTAGAGCCAGTCGTAGCCGATGCCCGCGGCGTGGGTCATCTCGGCCGTGTCGAGGAAGTGGGAGGGGTGCCAGTCCTTGAACTCGCAGACGTTGAGCAACTCGCGAGCCGCCCGGTCCGCGAACGCTGCATCGCCGTCGAGGCGGTGGAGCAGCCCGAGGGTGTAGATGCGGTCGCAGGCGGCGCGGCTCACGTGGAGGAGCCGCGGGCCGACGAGCTTGTACTCCAGCGGCGGCTCCTTGAGGTAGCGCTCGGCCTGGGCGCGCAGCGCGGCGTGGTAGTCCCTGGCCATCGGCTCCTTCGCGATCATCGCCCGCACGCGCGCCAGGTCGGCCTCGAGGGCGATGAGGCGCGGATGGCCCTTCCGCAGGGTCCTCAGGATGCCCTCCCCCGGCGGCCCTTGCCCCCCTTCCCCGGCGATGGCTGCCAGAGCTGAGCAGAAGACGAACGCCACGGCCAGCAGCGATTGAGCGCTCACGCCAGGTCCTCCAGAGTACCTCCCTCACCACTATGCTCTCCCGACACCCCGCTGTCAAGCGCCGAGGACCGGTCCCTGAGATGGCTGGCCCTTCGTGCGGCTCTGGTCGTCCTCGTCCCTCGTCCTCGTCTCTTGTGTGGGCGAGCGGCGAAGACCGAGGACGAAGGACGAGGACGAGGGACGAGGACGAAAGGCCGCCAAGCGCGGTCTGGCGGTGGAATCCGGCGTCAGCGCACGTATAATATGGCGAGCTGGCTTGTGAGGGAGACGGCGGTGGCGGACCGGCATCCTGCGATAGTGATCGGGGCAGGCCCCGCGGGCCTGACGGCGGCCTACGAGCTGAGCAGGCGCGGCGTACGGCCGCTGGTGCTGGAGCGCGCCGACAAGGTGGGCGGCATCGCCCGCACAGAGGTCTATAAGGGCTACCGCTTCGACATCGGCGGCCACCGCTTCTTCACCCAGTTCCCAGAGGTCGAGCGCCTCTGGCACGAGATGATGGGCCAGGACTTCATCAGGGTGCCCAGGCTCTCGCGCATCCACTACAAGGGCAAGTTTCTACAATACCCGCTGAGCCTGGGCGACACCTTGCGCAAGCTGGGCCTCGCGGAGAGCATCCTCATCATCCTCAGCTACGCCTGGGCCAAGCTACGCCCCCTCCGCCCAGAGGAGAGCTTCGAGCAGTGGGTGACGAACCGCTTCGGGGCGCGCCTCTTCCGCACCTTTTTCAAGACCTACACGGAGAAGGTCTGGGGCATCCCGTGCGGCGTGCTGCGCGCCGACTGGGCGGCGCAGCGCATCGGCAAGCTCTCGGTCGGCCGCGCCCTCCGCCACGCGCTCTTCGGCGGACGCGGCGTCCGCACCCTCACCACCGAGTTCCTCTACCCCCCGCTGGGGCCGGGGATGATGTGGGAGCGCTTCGCGGGGGCAGTCGAGGCCGCTGGCGGCACGGTGCGGTTGAACGCGGCCGTGACCGCCCTGCGCCACGAGGGCGGCCGCGTGACCGCCGTCGTCACGCGCTCGGGGGACGCCGAGGGGCGCGACGAGGGCGAGCAGTTCCTCGCCAGCATGCCCCTGCCGCAGTTGGTGCAGGCCCTGACGCCGCCGGCGCCAGATGACGTGTTGCGCGCCGCGGGCGCCCTGCGCCACCGCTCGTTCATCGTCGTCAGCCTCATCGTCAACCGCCCCGACCTCTTCCGCGACAACTGGATCTACATCCACACCCCCACCGTGCGGGTGGGACGCATCCAGAACTTCAAGAACTGGTCGCCCCGCATGGTGCCCGACCCGCGGAAGACCTGTGTGGGCATGGAGTACTTCTGCACCGAGGGCGATGAGTTGTGGACGATGCCCGACGAGGAGCTGATCGCGCTCGCCTCGCGCGAGCTCGTCGCCCTGGGCCTCGCGGAGCCGGGCGACGTCGAGGACGGCACCGCGGTCCGCCAGCCCAAGGCCTACCCCGTCTACGACGCCGACTATCCCGCCGCCCTCGCCCGCATCCAGGCATATCTGCGCGGGTTCCCAAACCTCCACCCCATCGGCCGCAACGGGCTGCACCGCTACGACAACATGGACCAGGCCATGCTCAGCGGGATGCGTGGCGCTGAGAACGCCCTCGGCGCACACCACGACCCCTGGCTCGCCGTCGGCGCGCAGCAGTATCAGGAGGAGCGGCGATGAGCACCCGCGTGGCCGCATGGCTTGAGCGGGCAGAGGCCCTGGCGGGCCGCCTGACGGCGAGCCGCGTCGCCGCCGCCATCGCGTTCGCGCTGGTGGCTGCCTTCGGCGCCGCAGCCGTGCAGCGGGCTGTGGACCCCGAGCGCAGCTCGGAGTTCCGCGGCTTCCGCGAGATCGTCCAGGCCTCGCTCGTGCGCGGCGAGGACCACTATCAGACGATCGCCCACATCCGCGCGTATCCGCCCTTCTTCGCCCTCGGCTTCGCGCCCTTCGGCCTGCCGCCGGTGCCGGTGGGCGCCACGCTCTTCGTCGCCCTCTCGCTCGCATTCGGCGCCTGGGCCGCCTGGCTGACGGCCGGCGGCTGCCAGCCTGCGGCGAGCAGGCCGGGCCGGGCCGTGCTCCTCTGGCTCCTGTGCGCGGGGTTCATCGGCGGCGCCATCGCGCGCTGCGAGAGCGACATGCTGGTGCTCCTGCCGGTCGCGGGGGCCTTCTGGCTGCTGTCGCGGCCGGGGCAAAGGTGTGCGTTCTGGGCCGGCGCGCTCCTGGGCTTCGCCGCGGCCCTCAAGGCCCTCCCGGCCCTCTTCGGGCTCTACCTGCTCGTGCAGCGCCGCTGGGCCGCGCTGGCGGGCATGGCCGCCTCCGGCCTCGTGCTCATCGGCGGCCTGGGCACCCTCGCCTGGGGCGTGGAGGGCAACATCGCGCGCCACCGCTCGTGGCTCCAGGTCGTCGTCCTGCCCATCGGGCGGGAGGGTCCAAACGCCGTGGTCACCACGCGGGCCGGCACTGGGCCGATCATCGGGCGGCCATATCGCACCGTCAACCAATCGGTCACTGCCGCCCTCTTCCGCTTCCTGACCGCCGAGCACGCGGAACGGCTCGCTGGGCTGGGCCGCGCCCGCAGCAACGTGGCCAGCTTGGCGCCGCGGACGGTCTTCGCGTTGGCCAGCGGCGTGCGGCTGGTGCTCCTGGCCGCGCTCGTCGTGGCCTGGTGGCTTGCCGCGCGCAGCCGCGACGACTGGTTGCCCAATGCCGCCGCCTTCGGCCTGGCCGCGCTGGGCACGTTCTTCTTCAGCCCCGTGGCGCTCCACAGCCATCATCCGACGCTGATGGTCGCCTTCGGCGTCTGTTTCGCTGCCCTTTCGGCGGACCCCGGCAGCCAACGCAGCGGCATCGTGGGACGGCTCGTCGTCGCGGCCGTCGTGGCCATGCTCCTGAGCGCGAGCAGCCTCGGCAAGGCGCTCTCGATGCTTGCCGTCACGGACCTCCTCCTGGCAGTTGCCCTCATCCTGCTCATCGTGCCCTCCGGGCGAAAGGACGCCGACCGATGAAGTTCAGCTTCATGACTTTCTCGTGCCCGCAGCTCACCTGGGGCGAGGTGTTGGGCGTGGCCAAGCGGTTCGGCTACGACGGCGTGGAGCCGCGCGCGCAGGCCAACCACGCCCACGGCATCGAGGTCGCGGCCAGCCCCGGCCAGCGCGCCGCGGCCCGCAAGATGGCCGAGGACGCCGGCATCGCCGTCTCGTGCCTCGCCACGTCCTGTTCGTACATGGCGACCGACGCGGCCGCGCTGGCCCGCGTGATGGCCGACTCGCGCGCGCTCATCGCCCTCGCCCACGACATCGGGGCGCCCGCCATGCGAGTCTTCGGCGGCGCCATACCCCAGGGCATGAGCCGTGAGGCCGCCGAGAGGCAGCTCGCCGAGTGCCTGGCCGCCCTCGCGCCCGAGGCCGCCGCAGCAGGCGTCACCCTCTGCGTCGAGACCCACGATAGCTGGTGCGACGCCCGCCACCTCGCCCGCGTCCTCGCGCGGGTCGCTCACCCAAGCGTCCAGGCCAACTGGGACATCATGCACCCCGTGAACGCCGCGGGAATGACGATGGACGAGGCGTTCGAGGCGCTCCGCCCCTACATCCGCCACTGTCACTTCCACGACGGGGCGCGTGGGGTCAAGGGCCTGGAGCTCTGCCCCATCGGCCAGGGCATCATTGACCACCGCCGCGCGGTTCAGCTTCTCCAAAGCATTGGCTTCCAGGGGCACATGAGCGGCGAGTGGATCGCCTGGGAGCCGTGGCAGGTCCACCTCCCCCGCGAGCTTGCCACGATGAAGGCCTACGTCGCCAGCGTCACACGTGACGCGTGAGGCGTGAGAAAGGGGGCGGGGCTGCGAAAGCAGGCATCCCTCCCGAACGTTCCAACACCTTCGGGAGGGCACGGGCTTGCCCGCCGCAGCGGGCCCGGAGTCGCTGCATTACCCTCCCGAAGGTATTGGAACCTTCGGGAGGGCGCTTGGGCCGGGCTCCCCGGACGGCGGCGCGGGCGTGCGCAGGCCGCGGAGGGTGACGAGCAGGCCGGCGGCGAGCGCCAGGGCGCCCCAGCTCATGCACGCCAGGGCCGTCAGATACGTCGAGAGCCCGCCGGTGATCCGCCCGCCGCTGAGGCCCACGGCGGCCACGCAGGCGACGGCGCAGCCGAGCAGCACCCGCTCGCGCCAGGTCCAGGCCTCCAGGAGCGCCAGCCGGCTGTAGACGAAGGCCATCGGCAGCAGGAGGTGGAGGAAGTGCGCCTTGCGGGCGAAGGGCGAGACGACGAGCATCACGCTCACGGCCAGGGCCAGTTCCGCCGCAGTCCGCTCCACCTGGCTGCGGTCCCCACGCACCCAACTGGCCACCCCCAGCACGACCACCAGCAGCAGCGCCCCGAGCTTGTAGACCGCCTCGGCGGCCCGCGGGGAGAGCGATGCGACGTTCACCCGCACCACCTCCTCCGAGTGGGGTGCGGCCTGCGAGCGCGTGAGCAGGCGATAGACGAGCGGCCGCAGCGATTGCCCGGGCACGTAGCCGTCCTCCGACACCTCGTCGGCGAACGCCAGCACCCGTTTCTGTACCCAGTCGCGCGTCGCCCGGTAGCCGCCGGCGAGCCCGTAGGCGGGCATCGGCGCCACGAGCGAGAGGATGAGCAGCCCCCCCACGGCGCCCGCGAAGACCCGCCACTCGCGCTTCCAGGCGAAATACGCGATCAACAGCGCCGGCATCGGCTTTGTGAGGGTGGCCGCGGCGAGGGCCGCGCCCGCCCAGACGTCCCGCTTGCGGACGTAGAGCCACAACCCGAGGCTCACGAGCGCCACGATCAGGGCGTTGACCTGCCCTTGCGCGAAATTGCTGTCGAGCGCCCGTCCGAGCGCCAGGATGGGCACGACGCAGGCCGGCCAGGGGATGGGCCGCCCGGCGCCACGCGCGACCCTGAGACACCAGTAGCTGCTCGCCGCCAGCGCCGCAAGGTTCAGCAGCGGCCAGGCAAACGCCGCGGCGCGATAGCCCATCAGCTCGAAGGGCGCCATCACGAGCGCGAACCACGGCGCCAGCGTGTAGCCGTGGCGATTCTCTCCCGTGCGCACCTCGTAGAGGTTCTGGCCCCTCAGCATCGCCCGGCCGCCGATGAGGAACGCCTCGTAGTCGTTGGCGTGCTCCGCGCCGGCCTTCTGCACGGCGCGGCCCATCTTGCCCCCCAGCCAGGCGATCATCAGCAGGCACAGGAGGCCCGCGACGATGCGACCCGCGCGGCTGCTCGCCCACCGCTCACCCAACGCCATACCCTGCCTCCTGCTCGTGCGCGCGCGATTCGGCGGTGATGAGGATATAGGGAAAGGCACAGAGAGTCAACGGCGGAACTGCGGGGCAAAGGGCGCTCAGGCGCGGGGGACGGTGCGCGACGGGCGGCGGCGCAGGCCGAGGACGCGCGCGACGGTGGCGAAGAGGATGCGGATGTCTATGCCCCAGCCCATCCTGCGGATGTACTCGCAGTCGAGGTCGAGCTTGCGCCGCACGTCGTCAATCGAGCGGTCGTAGGGGTGGTTGATCTGCGCCCAGCCGGTGATGCCGGGCCGCACGGCCAGCCGCGCGCGGTAATTGGGCACCTCGTGCTGGAACCTCTCGACGAAGACGGGGCGCTCGGGGCGCGGGCCGATGAGGCTCATGTCGCCCTTGAGCACGTTCCAGAACTGCGGCAACTCGTCGAGGTGGGTGCGGCGCAGGACGCGGCCCAGGCGGGTCTCGCGGGGGTCATCCTCGGTGGCCCAGACGGGGCCGGTGGCCGCCTCGGCGTCGGCCACCATTGTGCGCAGCTTGATTATCTTGAAGACCCGCCCGTCCTTCCCCACGCGCTCCTGGAGGTAAAAGGCCGGGCCGCGAGAGGTCAGCTTGACGAGCACGGCCAGAACCAGCGTGATCGGGGTGGCGATGATGACGCCGGGCACGGCGAAGAGAATGTCAATGGCCCGCTTGAACTCGGCGTAGCGCTTGCGGAAGAAACGCAGGTAGAGCGCGCCTGCGCCACCGCCGAGGACTAGCACCGTTGCAGGTTCAGGCATTGCTGAGCCTCTTCACACCCTCACGAGTCACTGACTAGCAACAAGCATGCCGACCGCAGGGCAGCGCCGCGTACAGGAGCCTCTTATACGGGCCATTCGCAAGCTATTGCTAAGCTGAGACTTCTGGCCACGGGGGCGCGGCCCAGCCACCGCGCAGCGCCCTAGCTTAGCGCGATTGTCGTCCCGTTGTCAAGTCGCCAACACCAGCCCTGTCCAGTTTTCCTTAACCATCGCCATAAGCCACTGCCGCTTGGCGACTTGTGCCTGGCAGTCAGGGCGTCTGAGGCATCAGACGGCACACCACGCCCTCGACCCGCCGAGCGCGCGGCCGAGCAAGGCCCCTGAGCAACGCCTATCGTGGCAGGAAGAGGTCCTCGACAGTTGACAGGTCCACTCTTGGGCGCGACACAAACTGCGCGGCTACGCCCCACCACTGGCCGTCACCGCCCGGCGGCTGGTCGGTGGTGGCCAGCCGCTCGACCCGCAGCACCCTGGCCTCGCCTGAGAGCGACACTGTTGCCTCCGAGGGGACGCCGCGGCGAGAAACGACGAGTTTGACTGTAATCTCTTGCTGGGGGCCGAGATCCTCAGCCGATTGCGTGCGGAAATAGATGCCGCCAGGGCTGACGTTTTGGGTGACCCCAGATCGGGACACGGTGGAGCCAAGCCTGGTCTTAGTCGTGAAGACCAGGGGCACCGAGAGCTCCAGCCGGCGTTGCCTGCGCCTCTCCACTGGAGGGCGCGCGGGGGCGTCCATCGGGCCTTCTCGCGTTTCTCCCCGACAGGTCTCCGGGGGGAACCCCTGTCGGGATGCCTGCAAATGCAGACGGCTCGTGCCACCCACTAGCAGCCATGCTGCCGGGCGGATTGCTGCAATATTCATGCCGGGCCGCGCGCAAATGGCTCCGGACACCCGGAGGGCGTAAGACCGCTCATGACAATGGCTTGTGGCGCAAACGGCGCGTCAGGGAATCGCGGCATTGGCAGCCGGGATGGCCACCGCGGCGAACCGCCCGAGCTCCTCGAGCGTCTGGCGGTCGTGGTCGGGACTTGTCCCCGTGGCACTCACCCGCAGCAGGGCGCTGCTGCTGCTCCGCCGCAGGAAGTGCGACTTGATGATGTTCCACTGCATCCGCAGATAGTTGGCCGAGCAGTGCGGCCCGGCCTTATACCAGTAGTAGACCCACATGCGCAGGTTGCCGCGCAGCAGCAGCAGGCGGTTGACCTTGAATGCCCGGCCATCGCTCAGGGGCACCTCGACGACCTCGCTCTTCTCGATGGCCCAGCCCGACCCCTTGTAGCATATCTCGGGCGGGTGGGCCACGCGGCGGTTGTCCTTGGCGAAGACGACCGAGAGGTCGCACGCCACCGCCGCGCCCCGCGAGTAGGTGCGCGTCAGAATGGCCTCCGTCTCTAGGATGCGCTTCTCGTCTTCCGACGGCCCGCGCTCGTCCACCATCCCCCACTCTCCGAAGGAGCGCGGGATGGCGTCCTTGAGCGGCCCGATGCTTGCCGCGGGCGGCACGTCGTAGTGAAGGTAGAGCACCAGGGGCGACGTCAGCCCCAGGAGCGCGATGAGCGCCACGTAGCGCGCGGTCATGCTCTGCATCGCATCGCCTCCAAGTCTCCCCTCAGCCCGCGGCCTCGGCGCCCATCGGCCCCAGCCCCTCGCCGCCCGGCTCGAACTTGCGCAGCACGCGCTCGAAGACGAAGAACAGCACGAAGGCGATGGCGAAGATGCCATAGCCCGTGACGTCGTGCACCCAGCCGTGCACGGCGTGGGAGCCCCACTGGGTGCCCAGGAAGGTGAGCGTGACGATGCGCCACATGTTGGCCAGGATCGAGATGGGCACCGCGGCGGCAAACAGAACCAGCTTGCGGCTCAGGCTCAGCCTGGCAATGTAGGCGAAGAGCGCCCCGAAGGCCAGCAGGGCGATGAGCGACCGCAGCCCGCTGCAAACGTCCCCGATGATGATGTGGTCCATCCCGCCCCCAGCCGTCTCCCAGCGAATGTAGCTGCCGTCCTGCACCACCACGCGCCCGTGAAGCCCCGCCGCACGCAGGAAGTCCACCAGCGACACCGACGCGGCCGTGGCGATCATCTTCAGCTTGAACGTCACCCGCTCCACCACGTGCATCGGCATCGGCACCATCGTGAGGGTGAAAAGCAGCGGGAAGAGCACGACGCGGCTGATCGCCCGCCCGTAGACGAAGAAGACCGCGCCACACAGCACCATGACGAGCGCGATGCCCTGGACGAAGAAGGCGCGGATAAACGCGCCCCCGAGCAGCAGGAGCAGGCCACCCACGAGGGTCCCCAGGCCAACGAGCCGAAAGTCCCCCCGCGCCTCCAGCCGCCCCAGCCGCCCCCGGTTCATCCACACCAGCCAGGCCACCACGAAGGGGATCAGGTAGCCGTGGGAGTAGTACGAGCTGCCCCGCCCCCAACGCCACACCATCCACTGAATGGTCGGCGCGAACATCAGCGTGAGGAGCGCAGCGGCGATGCCCTCCAGCATCCGCCCCCGCAGCCGCCAAGCCAGCGTCCCCGTTACCAGCGGCAGCACGAAGTACCGCACCGACTCCAACGGGTCAGGCGTGCCCGCCGCCATCTCCTCGTCGCCGCCGGGAGTCGTGCCCTCCGACACCCCGCCCACCCACAGCAGCGGCAGATACGTGAGCGCGAACGCCCCCAGGGCCACCAGCACAGGCCAGAACTGCCGCGCCAGCGCCGCGTAATCCCTTCCCGCCGCCTCCGGCCCAATGGCCCCCTCCCCCACCCGTGCCTCCCCCAATCGTCCCTCGTCCTCGTCCGTCGTCCTCGTCCTCGCTCCCTCTACGGCCTTCTCGCCGCCCTCCGCCCCCTCGGGCGGCAGCAGCGGCTTCACCAGCAGCGTGAGGTAGAGGTCCACGAGCGCCCCGCAGAGCCCGCCGGCGATGAAGGCCGACGGCTTTGCCCAGCTCGCCGCCCAGCCAAGCCGCGCGGCCAGGGTGGGAAAGAGGGCGTTCTCCATCAGGTAGCCGGGCACGTAGAAGGCCAGCGCCGCCACGATGGCCCAGCCCACCTCGTCGCGCCGCTTACCCTTAGCCACAAGGTAGGCCCACCCACCCAGGCCAAAGAGAAACACCGCGTCGAGCACGGACGCCACGCTGCTGCTCACTGGGAACTCCTTCGCCGCGCGAACAGCGTGAGGTACAGGACAACGATCAAGGCGCACACGCCGCCGGCGATGAAGGCCGACGGCCTCTGCCAGGTCTCGGGCCAGCCGAACCGCTCCCGCACCGCGGGAAAGATAACCGCCTGCATCAGGTAGCCCGGTCCGAAGAAGGCCACGGCGGCCCCCAGCGCCCAGGCCACGGGGTCAAACCCCTTCCCTCTGGCCACAAGATAGGCCCATGCCCCGAAGCCCACCAGGAGCACGATGTCCAGCACCGCCGCCATCTCCTTGGTCATCCCCTGCTCCTCTCCATCATGCCCCGGTAAGCGGCTTCCGGCCACGCCCTCCCGAACGTTCCAATACGTTCGGGAGGGTAACGCCCCGCAGCCGCGCGACGGCAGCCGAGTCGGCTACCCTCCCGAAGGTATTGGAACCTTCGGGAGGGAGGGTGCGGGGCGCCGGACCCGGCCGCGCCCTGTTCCTACAGCCTCACCACCGCGTTTCCCCCCGCCTCGTCTGGCTTCGGCGGGTGCGCCCCGCCCGGTGCCGGGGGGAATGGGCTGGCCACATCCTCGCCAATCGCCAGGCCGGGCACCCCCGGCCCCGGGGCCTTGGCCCGCGGGGCAGGCTCGCGCCGCGCTGCCCGCCAGGTCTCCACCACGGCGCGGGCGGTGGTGAAGGCGAAGGCGCGCAGCAGGTGGCGAAGCTTGTCCGCCGTCCGCGCGAGGCCGACGTAATGGCGAAAGCGGCTGAGGCCGCGAAGCGGCAGCCGCGGCTGCTCGCTATCAAGCTCCCAGGGATGAAAGTAGACGATGGCCGGGTGCCCCTGGCGATTCACCCGCCTCAGGGCCGCGGCGACCAGGCGCACCGGCAGCAGCCGCAGGTAGCCGCCCCCCGCCACGGGGAGGTTGCAGCCGAGCACCCGCAGCGTGGTCGGAGGAAACTCGACGAGGCTGCGCCCATCTGTGGGCCGCGCCGCCTGGACGCGCGGTCCCCCGTCCTCTGTAGGACCTGTGGGTCCTATCCGTCCTATCGGAGCGGAGGAGCGGCCAGGCGCAGGTGAGGCGCCCTGCTGCCCCACCTCATAGAGGAATCGCGGCGCCGAGGGGATGCCATAGCGGTCGTGGCGGATGGGGAAGATGCTCGAGTCGTAGCGATAGCCCTCCTCGGCCAGGATGGCAAGCGCCCAGCGCGTCCGCTCGGTGATCGAGAACGTCGGCGCCCGAAAGCCCACGACTGGCTGCCCCGCGAGGTCTTCCAGGAGCGCCTTGGCGCGCCGCACGTCGTCGCGGAACTCCTCGGGCGTCTGCTCGGTGATCATCCGATGCCCGTAGCCGTGGGAGGCCACCTCGTGGCCTGCCGCGGCGATGCGGCGCACGAGCTCGGGGTGGCGCGCGGCGTTCCAACCCAGCACGAAGAAGGTCGCCTTCGCCTCCGCCTCGTCGAGGAGGGCCAGCACCCGCTCCGTGCTCGGCTCCAGGCGCGAGGGCTGGGCGGCCCACTGGTCCCTCGCCACCACCCCCTCGCAGGCCTGCACCTGGAAGTACTCCTCCAGGTCGCAGCTCATCGCGTTGGCGATTAATGCCATGCCTCTTCCCAACCCACGCCCGAACGCTTCCACCGGCGCGGTCTCACCCCAACGGCCCCACGACCCCAACAGGGTACTCCCCCGCTGCCCGAAAGTCAATGCCCGCTTAGCGAACCTCGTATAGCTCGGCGAAGATGCGGCTGGCGGGACGGCCGTCGGGGCCGAAGGCCGCGAAGCGGAGCTCCCAGAGGCCAGGTTGGTCGAGGACAATAGGCTTGTCGTAGCGCGGCGAGGCCGCCGTCGGCGAGAGGCCGTCGAGGGTGTAGTGGACAATGGTGTCGGCCGGTGCCGAGAGCGCGATCTCGACCTTGGCCTTGAACAAGCCGCCGGCGGGCTTGGCGGCGATGGCGACAGCCGCGCCGAGGGGCGCGATGGCCAGGGAGTTGCAGCGCGCGTAGAGCTTCCCGGCCTCCGCCCGATTCTCGACCTTCAGCTCGTTGGGGGCCAGGTTGGCGATGAGGCGGGCACGCTCAACCGTCGGCTCCACGCGGATGTGCAATGGCAGGTCCCGCGTCCAGTGAGCGTTCTCGATGGTGACGCGGCCGCCCTTGAGAATGAAGGGGCCGCAGAGGGTGTTGACGCCCTGGATGAGCACGTCGCCCGTGCCGGCGATGATGCCGCTCGTCTTCCCGCCCCAGATTTGCGTGTTGAAGAAGCTCGCCTTGCCCTTGAACGAGTCGCCCACGATGATCGCCCCCACCTCGTGTGCGCCGAGGGGGACAAGCTGGGCGTTGATGAACGTCACGTTCGCGCTCCCCTCCAGCACGGCGCAGCGGCTGCCCGTGTCGGTGCCGTGGTTGATGACCGTCGCCTTCGCCCCGCCGCCCTCGTCGTCGCGGAACGCGATGCCGTCGTAGGCGGCGTAGAGGAAGGTGCCACGCACGTGCTCGTTCTCGCAGCGGCCGAAGACAATCCCCTCCAGGTTCGCCCGCTGGTAGGCGATGACCCCCTGGATGTTCTTTCCTTCGGTGTGGGGACTTTTCAGGCTCGGATGCACACGGACGCAGTAGTGGGGGTTGAACTGCACGTCCTCGACCCATCCGTCGCCCTTGCACTTGGAGACGAAGAGGCCCCGCTTGAATACGGCGCCCGCGAGGTAGCGGATGACGTGGCCGTCGCTGGGATGCGTCCAGAAATCCGCCCCCTGGTAGGCGTTGCCCAGCGTCACGTCCACCAGCCAGCACCCCGGCCCCAGGCTCTGAATCGCCCAGGGACAGGGCTGGATGTTCCGCAGGTCCTGGTCGGGATACCAGATGGTGATGCCCCGCAGCCCCGACTTCGCTTCGAGGCGGATGAACGGCGTCCCGTCTTCTTTCCCCTTGCCGCTCGTCGGCATCAGCACCGAGCCGCCCGAGACCGTGTGATGCGGCACGTCGAAGATGCCGCGAAGCTCGACCCCCGCCGGCACCACGATTTCCCCCGCGAACCGGTAGTTCCCCGCCGGCACATACAGCGTCCCCCCGCCCGCCTTCCGTGCCGCCTCCAGCGCCCTCGTGAACGCCGCCGTGTTGTCCTGCTCGCCCGCGCCCGCGCCGAAGTCGGTGACAACGAAGAGCGATGCGCCTGCTGGACGAGGCTTGGGAGCCGGCTTGTGCCAGGGCTGTGGCCGTGCTGCTGCAATGGGGAGCTCGCCCGCCGCCACGATGCCGCCGAGGGGCCGGTGCTCCGGGTCAATCTGAACGCCAGACTTATCGCCTAGGACGAACAGCCTGCGGGCGCCACTTGCGACCCGAATCACCGCTTGCTGCTCGTGCGAGCGGCAATAAACCGTCGAGAGGCACCCGTTGGCCACCTCGGCAAAGGGCTTCTCCCTGCCCGACAACTCGCACCCGCGCAGGAGTAAGGTGCCAGGGCCTTCCAGCAGGAGGCCATTGGAGACAAGCCCACAGCGAACGAGCGCGGTGGAGTTGAAAGACCGGGGCGCGTGAATGGCCTGCTCGGTGCCGTGTAATTGGCACTCGGCGACCAACAGGCCCACCGGATTCAGGGCCTCCAGGCGCAGGGCTGTCCGTCCCGCCAGGGTACAGCCGAACAGGACGGCGTTCGTCGTTCCTCGCTGCCCGGGGCGGAACTGCATGCCCACCTCATATCCGGCAGCGCTAGCTGCGTAGAGATACTCCCAGTCGGACCGCCGAATCTCGAACGCCACACCCTCTTTGCGGGTGAACGAGTCCAGGGCGTCTTGCGCCTCCTTAGTGGTCGGCGCGCCTGGGAGGCCGGAGGCCTGCCAGATGGCGCGGTCGAACTGCACGTCGCACAGCCGCCCGATGTCGGTGCAGGTGTCAATCCAGATGCCGGCCTTCAGCGGCGTGCCGACGACGTTGCGGATGGTGTGAAGCTCGTTCCACTCCGGGCCGATCTTGATGGCCTGGTAGGGGTTGACCAGGGCGACGTTCTGGATGGTGATGTTGTTGCCCGTGACATTCTCCGAGGTGCGGATGGTCCAGGGGTAGGGGACGATCTTCATCGGGTCCTGGTCGGGATACCAGATGGCGAGGTGGGTGAGGCCGGTGCCGCGCTCCATCGTGATGGCGGGCGGGCCGTCGGCGTTCCCCTTGTCGGCCGTGGGCATCAGAATCGTGTAACCTCCCGAAGGTATTGGAACCTTCGGGAGGGGAGCGGGGGACCAGTCGCCGCGCAGGGTGACGCCTTCCTTGAGGGTGAGGCGGCCGGCGAGGCGGTAGCGGCCTGGGGGGAGGAAGACGACGGCGCCGCCCGCTCGGGCTGCCTCGTCAATCGCCGCCTGAATCGCCCCCGTGGCGTCGCCGACGCCATCCTTCGGCGCCTCGATGACGAGCGAGGCAATCACCACGTCGTCGGCGGGGAACCTGGTCTCGATGACACGGGGCTTCATGGCGGCAACCGCCTCCGAGACGAGTATAAGGAAGCCGAGAAGCGCAAGTCGCAAACCAGTGAACGAAGCGGGGGCCGAGCGCTCAACAGCTTGGTCATTCTGAGCTTGTCGAGGAATCTCTCTTCCCAGGCTGCCCAGTGCAGGTGCCTCGACCTCGCGCGGGATGACCGGTGAGCAGGAGGGGGGCAGAATCAGTGCAAGGATGCTTCGGCGGGTGTTCACGTGTTTCTCCGACGACGAGGGTGAGCGGCGGCGTGGGGGAGGCCGCCGGTGTGGGGCCAGGCTCAGTCGTAGCGGTAGTAGACCTGGAGGGACATTATGGCGAGGGCGGTGAAGTAGACGCGGCCGGCGCGGTCGCCCCAGGTGTCGGCGGCGAGCTGCCAACTGCCCTTGAGGTCGCCCTCCTTGTCCTGGAGGCCGAGGAGGATTTCCTTCAGGCGGGCGTTCCAGGCGGCCCACTCCTGGCCGCCGAGGCGGCTGAGGGCCAGGGAGCCGTGGTACCAGAAGTAGATGTCGGCGCGGGGGTTCCAGGAGCCGCCTGGCTGGGGACGCGGCATCTTTGGGAGCGCGGCGAGGACGATGGCGAGGGCCTTCTGGATGCGGGGGTCTGTGGCCTCCACGCCCATGAAGAGGAGGGCGTTCATCCCGACGGCGGTGAGCGCCGAGGTGGTGCGCCAGGCGCCGGTGCCGCCGGTGTCGTAGCCCACGGCGCCGTCCTCGCGCGAGACGCCTGCGAGGAAGCCGAGGGCCTTCTCGTAGACGTCGTTTGGGAACTCGATGCCGACTCTACGCGCGCTCTTGAGGGCCATGATTTGCCAGCCGGTGACCGAGGTGTCGCCGCGCGCGCCGCCGGGGCCGTAGTCCCAGCCGCCGCTGGCGCCCTGGGCGGAGACGATGAACTCGATGCCTTTCTGGGCGGGGAGGAGGAGGGACGTGTCGTTTGTCAGCCCATAGGCCTCGACGAGTGCCATCGTGCAGATGCCCTGGGCGTAGAGGGCGCCGGGGAAGCGCCCGTTGGGGTCCTGGATGCCGAGGAGGTACTTGATGGCCTTGGCGACCGTGTCGCGGTGTGGGCCGGGGTCGAGGTGGTTGTGGCCCGCGCCCAGGAAGGCGAGGAGCGCGAGGCCGGCAATGCCTGGGCGGTAGCCCTGCTCGCCGCGGTGTTTTTCGGCCACGCCGTACCTCGTGTAGTCCCAGGCGCCGTCCTGGTCCTGGGTGCGTGCGAGCCATTCGAGGCCGAGCTTGACGGCGGCCTCGGTGGCCGCGTCGCCTCCGTTGCGCTCGAGGAAGAGCTGGCGGACCCTTGGGTCGCGCGAGCCGAAGGCGGCGTGGGCGCGGGGGAGTGGGAGCGGCTCGGGCAGGGCGATGGGCGTAGGCTCCAAGAGCTTCGGCGGCGGGGGGGCGCCTGGCAGAGTGGGCCGCGGGAAGGCGACCTTTGGCTCGGGCAGGGTCATCTGGAGCTCTTCCATCGGCGGCACCGAGGCCGCCGGCAGCCGCCGCAGCGAGCGCCCCCACCAGATGAGCGCCCCGGCGATGAGCGCCAGGACGACCGCGTAGCGGAGGAGCTGGGGGCCCCAGTCGGTCTCCGCCGGCTTCTCGGCCCTCTGCGGGGCCTCGAGGACGGAGTCGGCGGTGAACTCCAGGCTCAAGCCGCAGTGGACGCAGGCGTCCTGCGTCAGCGGCGTCTCCTCGTTGCAGTGCGGGCACTTCATTGCCCTTCGCTCCTCGGGTTCGCAGTGCTGGCTTCGGCGCGTGGGCCTCGGCTAGGGCCTGAAGGCCGGCCTCCCGACGCTGTCAGGGGGCGCATTGGAATGTCCAGTCCTTGACGCACTTGTTGCCCCGTATGTCCTCCACGGAGACGTGGACGCGGTATTTCCCTGGGAGGAGTGCCTGGGAGGGCTCGAAGTGGACGACGCCGAAGTCGGCGTGGGTGCCCTTGGCGACCTTGACGCGGCTGCCCTTGATGGCGACCTGGTAGATGCCCTGGCTGATGATGGTGAAGTCGCGTCGCTTGCCGCCCTCGCCGAGGAAGCTGAAGACGACGAAGAGCGAGGAGGGGGCGATGCCCGAGGCATCGGTGCAGCGGAAGCTCACGAGGGGGAACTGGTCGGTCGTCGTGCTGTCGGGCTCTGGGGTGATGCCAATGATGGCGGGCGGCTCGTCGTCGGCCTCGATGGTGAAGGCAAAGCTCTTCTCGGCCTTCAGCCCGGCGGAGTCGGTGACGGCGACCTCGAGCTTGTGCGCGCCTTGCGCCAGGGGCTGGCTGGGGCGGTAGAAGAGCTCGGCGCGCGTGATGATGGGCTGGATGGCGGCGCCGTCGAGGCTGGCTGCGACGCCCTCGGGGGCGATGGTGGCGCCGATGGCCCGTGGGGTGAACTGTGCGATGAGGATGGGGCGGGCGTCGTAGCGGCTCAGGCGGTTGACGCGCAGGTTGGAGACCTCGGGCGGGGCGGTGAAGGGCTTGAGGTGGTCGGCAAGCTGGGGCGATTGGCCCTCGAGCTCGGCCAGCCGGCGAAGGTGTTTGAGCGCAGCGGGCGGGTCGGGCTTCTCCAGCGCCGCGATGGCCGCCATGCGCACGCCGTGGGGGGAATCGGCGAGGCCAAAGGCATCCAGGAGCTGGCGGGCCTCGTCCTTGCGGCCGTCGTTCCAGGCCTGGCTGGCGAGCGCGAGGCACACCTGGCGCTGCTCCTGGGGCGGCACCTTGGCCTCGGCCATGAAGGCGCGCCAGGCGCCGAGCCCCTCCGCGCGGAGGGCCTCGACCTCTGGCGAGCCCGGCGCGGCAGCGAGGCACGCGCTGGCCAGCACGCGCAGCACCAGGGGGTCCTTGGGCGCCAGGTCGCGGGCCTTGCGCGCCTCGGCGACCGCGTTGCCCTTCTCGCCCAGCACGCTCCAGCCTGCTGCGGCGGCGAGGCGCAGGCGCAAGCCGTGGGTCTTCCAGGCCGCCTGGGAGACGTCGCCCATCGCCTCCAGGCACAGGCGGCGCACCGGCTCGGTCAGCGCCGCGTCGCCGGCGTGGAGCGCGAGGGCGAGCGCGATGGGCGGCCGGGCCGCAGCGAAGGCGGGCTCGCCGCGCCCGCGGAGGATCGCATATGCCTCTGCCAGGGACGCCGCGCCGCCCTCGCCCACCTTTTCGGCGGCCCGGCGCAGCGCCACCACCCGCTCGCCGGCGGGCGGGAGCACTTTGGGCGGCAGGGCCGCGAGCTGGTCAATGCAGGCGTCGGCGTTTGCCAATGCCCCCGCGCGCTGGTAGGCATCGGCGAGCAGGAGCAGGGTGGCCGCGAGCTGTTCTTGCGCCTTGGCCTGCTCGAAGCCGAGCCGCGCGGCCCTCAGGTGCTCGATGGCGGCCGGGACGTCTGCCGTGGCGCCCCCGCCGCCCAGCGCCATGAGCGCCAGGCGGAGCTCCCACTGGGCGCGATCAGGCCCGCTCGATGCGTCGCGGACGCGGGCGAAGTGCTCGCGGGCCTGCTCGGGCCGCTTGAGCTTCAGGCACAGCGTGCCGGCAAACTGCGCGAGGTCCAGGCGCTCCGGCTCGTTGGCCATCGCCTGTTGGAGGTGGGAGAGCGCCTTGTCGAGGTCCCCGTCGCGGTACGCCTGGACTGCGCGTGGGAGCGCCTCGCGGCGCTCGCGCAGCCGGAGCGCTCGGAGGAGGAGCGCGATGCAGGCGACGAGCAGCCCGCCGCACACGAGCGCCATCGCAATGGCGAAGCCCCTCGACCGCATGGCACCCTCGCGCCCGCCGCGGCAGGCCTACCTCAGCGTGGGCTGGGCGATGCCGCCGGTGAGCTGGACCTGGCCCCCCTCGCGCTCGAAGACGCCGTAGAACATGGAGACGCAATCGAGCCAGAGGGTGAGGCGGTGGAAGTCCTCTGGGGAGAGCTTGACGCCGTTGTGGCCGGCCTCGAGCATCTGGAAGAGCTTTGAGCCGCGCGCGCCAAAGGCGCCAGGGGTGGTGCGATGGCTGTCCCTGTAGGTGGTGTAGGCGTGGCGCACGAGGGAGTTGTAGGAGGCGTACCAGTTGCGGTTCAGGGGCTCCTTGCCCAGGTTGGGCGCGCCCTTGGCCTTGTTCTTCTCGTGGCAGCCCACGCAGTTGCGGTCGAGGACTGGCTGGACGAGGCGCGGGTAGCTGAAGGGGTTGGAGCCGTCCACGTCGGCGGTGAGGCGCGAGGGTTCGCGGCGCATGGCCAGGGGGAGACCGCGCGCGGCGGCGGGGGCGCGGCCCTGGGGCTCGTGGCAGCCCTGGCAGACCAGCCGCTCGCCGGGGAGCAGATAGGTGGCGGAACGCATGGACTGGACGGCCAGCCCGCGTTCGTCGAGGGCCTGGAAGAAGAGCTCGATGTTGGCCGGGACGGTGAAGTGGGCGGAGCCGTCGTCCTCGACGGGGACGGTGCCGAGGACGTGTCGGCAGGGTACGACGGAGTCGCCGGCCTCTGGGAGGCGGACGCCGGTTTCGTGTGGGGGGCCGCCGGAGGGGACGGACATGGGGAGGACGTGGAGGACGCGGAGGGCCTTGATCTTGGTGCCCTCGGGCCAGGGGCGGCGGCTGTCGTAGACGTTGAGGACGGCGAGGGTGGCCTCGGCCTTCTCCGCGCCCTGGGCGAGCTGGGGGGCGGCGGTGGTGCGGCGGTGGGGGGACTCGGGCTCATAAGGCACGAATGGCTTCGGACGCGGCACGAGCGGGATGGGGCTCAGGCAGGCGATGTCGGGGTCGCGGTAGAGGAGCTCCTTGTTCCCGAAGGCGTCCACCAGGTAGATGCCATAGTTGCCTGGGAGGTAGGCGCTGCCCTGCATGGCGGCGTTGGCCCGCATCAGGGAGTCGTAGACGCACAGGTAGTAGTCCTCGCTGAGGGGCCAGGGGGTGCCGTAGACCTGTTGGCCGCCCTGGCTTTCGGGGAAGGCGATTTCGGGGGTGATGCGGCGGAGGGGTCCCATCGCGTCGTCGTCGGGGATGCGGGGGTCAATGAGGATAAGCGAACCGTAGGCCTGGCCGTGGTGGGGGGCGGCGGTGGCGACGAACTTGGGCGAGTTGGGCACCGCACGGATGTCCACCTCCATGTCGGGCCGCGCGTTGCGTGGGGCGAAGTTGCCCTGGAGGGCGCGGGAGTCGCGCCCGTCGAGCGTGGTGATCCAGGGCATGTGGGCCACGCAGCCGTGGCGGTCCACGTAGTCCCAGCGCGTGTAGATGATGCGGCCGTCGTGGGTGACGCTGGGGTGCCACTCGTTGGTCTCGTGGGGGCTGAGGCAGCGCATGTCGGAGCCGTCGGGGGCCATGTCGTAAAGGGTGTAGGTGGGGCACACGCGGCCGCAGCGCAGGTAGCCGCCGCGGCGCTCGGAGATGAAGGCGATGCGCCCGTTGGGCAGCCAGCAGGGGTCGAAGTCGTTCCACGTGCCGTCTGTGAGCTGTTCGAGGCCCGTGCCGTCCACGTTGACCTTGAAGATGTGCCAGCACCAGCCTGGGTCCCAGTGGCCGCGGGAGGGGTCGGTGTGGTGCTCGTGGGTGCGGCGGCCTTTGCACTCGACGAAGGCGAAGGCGATCTGGCGGGCGTCGAAGGAGAGGTCTGGGGAGAGGAAGGAGCCGCCCTGGGCGTCGGAGCCGCTGCGTCCCCCGCCGCCGTCGTAGGAGTCGTCCTTGGTTCTGGATGGGCCGCCGAGGAGCTTGTGGCCCTTGAGCCGCCCGCGCTCGACGACGGAGTTGGCGAGGACGTCCTGGACGGTGGGGTTGGGGCCGAAGGGCTTGTGGAGGACATAGAGGCCGCCGCCGGGCTTGGCGGTGATGCCGTAGTACTGGTCGCACATGTGGCTGTAGAGGGAGCGGTGGTGCTTGATGAAGAGGAGCTTGTCGAAGGCGAGGAGCGGGTTGGCGAAGGCGGCCTGGCGACGGATGCGGCAGGCCTGGGCGTAGAGGGCGTAGCGGGCGTCGGCGCACTTGGGGTCAATCTTGTCGTTGGCGGCGGCAAGCTCGCCGAGTTGCTGGGCGAGGGGGGCGAGGTCGGGCGCGCCGGGCTGGCTCTTGAGGTGGGCGATGAGGGCCGCGGTGCGGCGCAGCACGACGTCGGCGGGGTCGCGGTCGGTCTCGAGGATGAGGGCTTCGGGGCGGAGGGTTTCGGGGGCGACGCGGGCGAAGTGGCCGCGGTTGGCCAGGTCGGCCTGGAGGGCGGCGAACTGTGCCTCCCATTCGCGTTCCATTGCGGGGTCGCGTTGGGCGGCGGCGAGCTCCTGGGTGCTGGTGTAGCCGAGGCGGACGGTTTGCCAGAGCGCGGTGAGCTTTTCGCGTGCCTCGACGAGTTGCTTGAGGGCGGCCTCGTCGCCCTTGAGGACGCGCTCGGAGACGCTGGCCCAGAGGGCCTCGTGCTGGGCGAGGTCCTTGAGGAGTGCGTCCTTGGCGGCGTAGCGTCTGGGGAAGGCGGCGGCGAGGGCCTCGATGGAGGGGCGGAGGGTGGCGATGGCGATGTCTCCCAGGGGCTTGAGGGCAGCGGCCTGGCGGGTGGCCTTGGCGGCCAGCTCGCCCCAGCGGGGGTCGTCGGCGGGGGTCTTGGCGGCGGCGAGGGCCGCGAGCTGTTGCTCCATCGCCTGGCGGACGGCTGGGAGCTTGATCTCTGCGACGGCGGCGAGGCAGTCGCGCTGGGCGCACGCGCGGGCGTAGAGGTCGAGCCAGCGGGCGTCGCCGGCGGGGGCCGTCTTGAGCAGCTCGCCGAGCTCCTTGCGGAGCGGTTCACCGCTCGGCCCGAGGGCGCCGGCCACGCGGTTGAGGGTTCCGTGTTCGAGTTGGGCGTTTCTGCGGTCGTGGAACCAGCCGAGGTGCTGGCCGCGGGGGAGGTCCTTGGTCAGCCAGGCGGCCTGGCGCGGGAAGTCGGCGGCCAGTTGCCCCCAGAGGCCGGGGAGGATGTCCTTGGCGCCCGAGAGCACCTGGAAGCGAGCGACGCCGGTCGCGCGGTCGGCGTCCATGCCCACCCAGGCCTCGAAGCGCTCGTAGTTGCCGTCGAGGAGATAGGCCACGTCGCTGTTGGCGTGGACCCAGATGCCGTGCTGGAACTTCCGCTCGCCGATGACGAGCGGGTGGTTCTGCCAGTTCTTGTCGCGCAGGAGCTGCCCCCAGCCGACGCTTACTGCGGCGGGCCGTAGGGAGCTGAGACGGGTCTCCTTGCCTGCCTTGTCAATGAGCCTGGCGTCGCCCCAGATATGGCAGTTGCCGCCGCCGCTCTCGAGCGTGGCCACCAGGCGCATCACGCGGAGGCCGGAGACGTTGACCGAGACCTGTTTGCCTGGGCCGTCGCCCGCCACGGGGCCGCTGTCCCAGGGCTTGAAGGCCCCCGCGCCCTGGCTCTTGTTGGCCTCGGCCAGCCAGGCGAGGTAGGCCGCGCGAGTGGCGGCCATCGTCTCGGGCCAACTGGTCTTCTTGGCGTAGACCTCGCCGGAGGCGGGCCGCTTGGCCTCGTCGAGCTCCAGACCCCTCTCCTGGGCGCCGAGGGCGAAGGAGGCCAGGAGCACGCACAGGCACGCCAGACTCATCGAGCGGTTCATCACAACTCCTCGCGCAAAGCGCCGTCTACTCGCCCAACTCGATCACGGTGATCGTGTGGGGCGCATCGTAGGTGTTGCCCGCCAGCGACAGGTCAATGTTGGCCACGTAGAGCCGGCCGCCGCGGATGCACGGCTCCGAGGGGCGGTCGAGCAGGCCGCCCGAGCCGTCGGTGTTGCCATTCTTCATTATCGTCGTGATCGTGCCCGTCGCGGGGTCCACCTTGTGGACGGCGTTGCCGAGGAAGTCTGCGATGAAGACCTCGCCGGTCTTGGGGTGGACCTTGAGGCCGTCGCAGCACAGCATCGGGCGGCCCTGGGCGACTACGGTGTGGTCCTTGACCTTGCCGTCGGCGTCGAAGGTGAACTTCTCGAGCTTGGCGTCGCCGAAGTTGCACACGTACATCGCCCCGTCGGGCGCGAAGCCCATACCGTTGGCCCCCACCCAGTCCATGTTCTGCGTCTCGAGCCTCGCGACGACGTGGGGGTCCTCGCCGTTCGGCTTCACCGCGATTGGGGCGTCGCCCTTCAGCTCGGAGAGCCTGAAGCGATAGACGCCGCTGCGCATCGGGGGCGTCTTGTCGGTCGAGAACTTGCTCTCGGTAAGGTAGACGCTGTCGCCGTGGCAGACGACGGCATTGGCCATGATGAAGCCCGTGGCGACGACCTCCACCTTCTGGGCCTTGCCGTCCTTCATCACCACGCGCAGCAGGCGCGACTTGTGTGCCGTGGTCGTGAACGACTGGTTGTCGGCCACATAGAGGTTGCCGTCCGGCCCCACGTCAATGCCCAGCGGGCCGCAAGGCTTCTTCGTCTCGGGGTGGACGGGGAGCGTGATCACCTCGGAGACCTTGTCGTTGGCATCAATCTTCAGGATCTTGGGGTCATAGAGCGGGTCATTGGAGTTCGGGCAGCTCAGCAGGATGTTCCCCTGGGCGTCCACCGCCATGCCGTCGGGCGTGTTGTATCTCACGGGCAGCACGATGGCCGAGACCTTCTCGGGGATGATCTCCCGCGCGCAGCCCGCGAACAGCAGCAGAGCCACAACCGCCAACGCCTTTGTCGCCCGCATCAGGGTCTCCTCGAGGAATGCGTGAAGCTGGGGGCTGATCGCATAGTACGCGCGCCGCCGCCCCGTGTCAAGGGGGGGATCGCGCGCCCTCGCCCGCCGCGAACGGCGGGCTTCGCTCGGAATGACACTGGGGCGGCGGGCTCCGCTCGAAGTGACGCGGGCGTGGCGCGCCGCGCTTGGCGCCCGGTGTTGCGCCCATTCGGGGCGCAACACCGGGAACCACCGAAACTGGGGTCGCGTCGTGTGACCTCGCGCCCTCGGTTGCCCGCCACGAGCGCCAGGGGCGGCGCGCCGCCGGCCAGGGGGTTCTCTCTCCAGCACGATGGCGAAGCGCAGGGGGCAGGCTTGCGCGCGGGAGGGGTTTGTGGCATCATTCGCGGCCGTCAGGGGGGATGGCCCACAGGGAATGGCCATGCGAACTTGTGCTCTGGTGGCGTGCGCCCTCGCGCTCCTGCGGCCCGCGGCTGCGGCGGGGCGGACGGCCAGCTTCGAGGACTTCGACCGCCGGGCCGCCGCGGGCGAGCGGCTGAACGTGGTTTTCTTCGGGGCGTCGCTGACCTGGGGGGCGAACGCGACGGAGCCGAACCTCACGTCGTACCGCGGCCGAATGGCCGAGCTGTTGGAGGAGCGCTATCCGCGGGCAAGGCTCAAGTGCTACGACGCCGCCATCGGCGGCACAGGCTCCCAGCTCGGCGTCTTCCGCCTCGAACGCGACGTGCTCCGCCGCAAGCCCGACCTGGTGTTCCTGGACTTTTCGGCGAACGACGACATCTACAGCGACAAGGCGGAGACGCTCGCCTCTTACGAGGCCATCGTCCGCCGCATCATCACCGAGGCCCGCTGCCCACTCGTCATCGTCATCTTCCCGTTCCAGTGGAACGTGGCTCAGGGGGACACTGGCGGGATGAAGCGGAGGGACGCTCACCTGACCATCGCTCGCGCCTACGGCGTGCCGGTGGGCGATGCGATAGCCCTCGGCCAGCGGGTGGTGAGGGAGGGGAAGCTCACGCTCCAGCAGATATGGCCCGTGGACGGCGTGCACCCTGGGGACGCGGGCTATGGGATGTTTGCAGAGGCGGCGTGGCGGGCTTTCTGCGAGGGGGTCGAGCGGAGGCTCGTCTGTTCCGCGCCGGAGAAGATGCTTCACGCGGCGACGTATATGGCGAGCGCCCGCGTGCGCGTCACCTCCCTCGGCAAGCTGCCCGAGGGGTGGCGGGTGGGCGCGCCGAGCCTGACCTCGGCCTGGTACGACGCCCTGATGTCCCGCTGGCTCGACGACCTGGTCGTCGCCTCGAACCGCAGGCGCGAAGTGGACCCCGCCACGCAGAAGCCGAGGGCCGAGCCCCAGAAGCCCGCGCCGCTCAAGGTCAGGTTCAGCGGCTCGATGGTCATGCTTTTCGGCGAGAAGACCCTCAAGGGCGGCCGGTATCGCTGCCTCATTGACGGCAAGGTCGTGGAGCGCGTGGACGGGGCGACGAAGAAGACCCTGAGCGAGTTCGACGCCTGCTCCAAGCAGTTCGGCGGCAACACCCACCTCAGCGAGGTCATCGCCGAGGGCCTTGACCCCGCCGCCGAGCACACCCTCGAGATCGAGCCTCTCTTCGCCGACGACTCCGAGCAAGAGCTCCGCCTCGAGAGCATCTGCGTGGCGGGCGGCAAGGCGAAGGTGTGGCTGGGCAACTGATGGCCGCCGCGCCGGGCCACTATCCGGGCGGGCGGGGCCGCGCGCCCAACCCGCCGGCCACGTACCCTCTCGCCAGCCCACTATCCCGGCGGGCGGGGACGCGCGGGGCGGGCAGTTAGGGAGTGGGGCGGAGGGTGAGGGCGTCGAAGAAGATTTCGCGGGGCGGGTAGTTGCTGTGGGAGGAGACCTCGAGGTAGAGGTAGGCCCTGGGGAAGCGGCAGCCGTGGGGCTGTGGGCCAAAGAGGGCCTTGCCGTTCTCGATAAGCTCGATGGTCTCGGGGCCGAGGCGCAGGGCGACCTGTTGCCTGCCGATGGTGCGGCCGGCCTTCTGCTGGGTGGGCCAACCCTCGTCGTAAAGGATGCGGAGGTTGCCCCCCAGGCGGCGCGAGAGGCAGGCGCGGGCGTTTTTGCCGGGTGGGACGCCGACGTATTCGAACTTCAGCCAGTCGCGCTCGGCGGCGGCCGTGGCCTCGGTGGCCGTGGGGCACAGGTAGAGGGCGGCCTGGAGGTAGCAGCCGTTGGCCTGATTGTTCCAGTCAATCTCCGCGGAGAGCTCGACGGGTGCGGAGAGGTCCACGACGGGCTGGGCGGAGCGGATGCCGAGGTGTTTCACCGTGTCGTCGCGGGTGCCGATGGTGCCGACGCGGATGCGGAGGCGGCCATCCACGACGCCAACGGCAGCCTCCTTGAAATCCCCGTCGCGGGTGGCGACCCACTTGGGGCCTGGCAGCTCCAGCGGGCCGCTGAAGGGCTCGTGGAAGAGCGCGCCCTTGAGGACCTCTGGGAGCGCGGCGGCTGGCTGCGTGGCGGCGGGGATGTGGACGATGGGCGGGGCCTTGGTGGTGCTGGCCTCGGCCGCGCGGGGCGCGGGGGTTGGCTCGACCGCGGGGGCTTTCGGGGGCGCGGGCGCCGGGCCTTCTTCGCGGCGCTTGCCGCCGGTCGTCAGGAGCCCATAGGCGAGGACGACGAGGGCGGTGGCGCCGAGGACGACGAGGGCAAGGAGGGCCGGCCGCGCGCCGCCGGGCGATGAAGTTATCGGGGGTGATTCGCGCATGCTACTGGGTGGGGGTGTGGCCCTGGCAGTTTGGGACGGTGACGAGGACGTTGGCGGTGGCGGTGTTGCCGGAGGCGTCGGTGGCCTGGAGGGTGATGGTGTAGGTGCGGCCTGAGCCTCGCGGGGAGCGCTCGGCGCGGAGGTTGGCGGTGTGCTCGCCGGTGATCTGCCAGTCGGGGGCGGTGTCTCCGTCGCCACAGCCGTCCACCGGCTCATTGCTTGAGACGGCGATGATGCGGTAGCGGGGCGAGGGGTCGCCCAGGTCCCACAGGAGGGCGTGGACCCGCACGGGGACCATGCGGTGGTTCGGGGGCCAGAGGATGGGCGGCCAGGCCCACGCGCACAGAAAGGTCGGGGGGACTCTGTCTCTCACGTCGTGGTAGCAGCGAGGGACGACGACCTGTACGGTGGCGGTGGTGGTGTTGCCGGAGGCGTCGGTGGCCTGGAGGGTGATGGTGTAGGTGCGGCCGGTGCCGCAGGGGGAGCGCTCGGCGCGGAGCTTGAGGGTGTGGTCGCCGGTGATCCGCCAGTCGGGGTCGTGGCCGCAGCCGCCGGGGGCCTCGTTGCTGGTGACGGAGACGATGCGATAGGCAGGCTCCGCATCGCAGTTGTCCGAGAGGGCGGCCCCCACCGTCACGTCCACCATCTTGCCGTTGGGCGGCCAGAGGACGTCGGGGTCGGCCCAGGCGCTCTCGATGGAGGGCGGGGTGGTGTCTACGACGGTGATGAGCTGGGTGGCGGTGGTGCGGTTGCCGCTGGCGTCGGTGGCGGTCCAGGTGACGCGGGTGGTGCCGAGCGGGAAGATGGCGGGGGCGTCGTGGGTGAGGAGGGGGGCGGCGTCGCAGGCGTCGGCGACGAGGGCCTGGCCGAGGGGGACGGGTGTGCCGTCCAGCGTGGCTTGCTCCGCCGTTATGTCGGCTGGGGCGACGAGGGTGGGCGGGGTGGTGTCGCGGACAGTGATGGTCACTGTGTCGGGTGCGGAGTCGGCGATGCCGTTGTTGACGACGAGGGTGATGGTGGTGGTGCCGAGGGGGAGGGTGACGGTGGGTCGTGGGCCGATGGCGGAGCCGCCGGGCCAGGTCCAGGCGTAGGTGAGGGGCGCGCCGCCTGGGTCGTGGGAGGCGGAGGCGTCGAGGGTGACCTCGGCCCCGGCGGGCCGGGTCTGCTCGATCGTTTGGTCGGGGCCGGCGTCGGCCACAGGCGGCGGGACGCCGTCCACCAGGGTGAGGCTCTCGACGATGGTGGGGCCGGTCTGGTCGCTTGTGATGACGGACTCGTTGCGAAGGATGGTGCCTGGCGGGGCGGCGGGGTTGACCTCGACGGTGACGGTTTGCGTGGCGCGGGGTGCGAGTGGGGGCAGGGAGGGGATGGTCCAGACGACGCGGTGCGAGGCGGGGTCGTAGAGGCCGTCAGTGGAGGCCGAAATGAAGCTCACCTGGGGCGGGAGCGAGGTGGCAAGGGTGATGGCCGTGACGGGGAAGGGGTTGGCGAGGTTGTCGTAGGCGAGCGTGTAGCTGAAGCGCTGGCCCGGGCGCACGGAGCCTGCGGGCGGGGTGGCGTCGTAAAGGGCGAGGTGGAGGGGATTGTAGGTGAGGTCGGAGGTGGCGACGCACAGGCCGGTGGGGTTGCCGAGCCAGGGGGTGGAGAAGAGCCACTGGAGGTCGGAGTTGAAGACCATGATGCGGCTGGTGCCGCCGGAGAGCTCGTTGCCCGTGGTGATGTAGACGAGGCCGGTGTCGGGGTCCACGGCGATGCCGATGACGCAGTCGTAGGGGTCGCCGGTCAGGCTGCGCAGGTTGATGCTCGTCGCCGCGCCGGTGTGGAGGTCGTACTTGCTCAGAAGCGAGGGCACCCAAGCAGTCACGAGGCTGTTGCCGGTGTAGACGTAGCCGCGGGCGGCGTCCACGGCGATGCCCACGGGCCACTGGTCGAGGCTGAAGGCCCCGGCAAGGCTCCAGTCGCCGGTGCGGAAGTATCGAACGGTTGACCCGGCGGCGTCGGTGACGAAGAGGTGCCCGGCCCCCGGGTCGAGCGCCAGGCCGATGCCCAGGGACACTTGGGGGAGGGACACCATGCCGGCTGGCGTCAGGAGCCGCAGAGCGGGAACCCAGTCGTAGATGAACAGGCGGTTGGAGAAGCGGTCCAGGGCGTAGAGGCGCCGCGTCGCGGCGTCCATCGCCACCCCGGCGAGATCGGCGGCCCCCGGGGTGGCCACGGCGCCTAGGGGCCGCAGCGTCGTCGCGTCCACCATGTGGATGGTGCCGCTGAACTCGCTGGTGATGAACAGGGTGGCCGACTCCTCGTCAATTGCGAGGCCCACGCCCCCTGGGGTGATGGGGCCGGAGTCGTGCTGGAAGAGGAGATAGGCGGGCTGGGGCCGGACCTGGTAGGCCTGGATGGGGCTGTCGGCGTAGAGGTCCCTGATGACGAAGAGGGACTTGGCCTCTGAGGGGATGGCCGAGGACACCGCGAATGAGAGCACGGCCAGGCGGAGCGCCACCATGCCACAAGGTCTGCCGGGTTTCATCGTGCTTGTCCGCCGCCGGGCCGCTGTTGAGCCAGCGGCTGCCCCGCCATGCAACTGGATTATATGCCAAGTGGCGCGTTCTGTCAAGCGGGAAGCGGGGCGCTTGCTCTGGCGGGAGACGTAAGCCATTGGCCGGTCGCGCGTTACGGCCTCTCGCCCGTTGTCGCGCCGTCGCTCGCCTGGCGCTGGGGCGCCGGCGGGGCGGGCTCCGGGGCCTCGTCGCGGAAGAAGGCCGCGAGGAAGAGCGTCGCAGCGAGCCCGATGGCCGCCAGGGTGTACCAGTAGGGCGAGAAGTTCAGCTTCCCGCCCGGGGGGGTGCACAGGCTCGCCAGCTTGCCGCTGAGCACCCCGGCCAGGATGGGCGCGAGGCCCAACACGATGCCCAGGAGGGTCTGGGCCGACGCGCGGATGTCATTCGGCGCCAGGTGGTCCACGTAGATGAACGCGGCCGCGATGAAGCAGGCGAAGCACACGCCGTGGAGGGCCTGGCTGGCCACGATGACGCCCAGGGGGAGCCACGTCGTGCCGAAGATGGCGAACCGCAGGGCATAGGCAAAGGCGCCGATGACCAGCACCCAGCGAAAGCCCAGGCGCTTGAGCATCCAACCCAGGCCGGCCATGACGAAGATTTCGGCGAACTGCCCGACGCTCATCGCGGGCAAGATGTCGGCCTGCCGTAGCCCCAGCGTCGGCAGGAACTTCGACGTCTGCATAAAGTAGATGCTGTGGATCGCCGCCGCAAACAGCCCCGTGGCCATTAGCACGGCGAACGAGCGGTGGCGCAAGAGCTTGAACGCCTTGCGGAACGCCAGCGGGTCCACCCCCGCCCGCTTCGGCGGCGTGTGGGGCAGCGTGAGGGCGTAGAGCCCAAAGACCACCGACAGGCAGGCCCCCGCCCTGATCGCATCGAGCAGCCGGCGGGTGACATCGGGCACCTCGGCGCCCTTCAGGAACGGCGGCAGCCACTGTGGCCTCAGACCCGTCTGGAGCCACACCATCGCAAAGCCCCACCCCGCCACGATCCAGCCAATCGTGCCCCAGAGCCGCGCCTTAGCATACTCCCCCTTTGGATCGGGCAGGTGCGCGAACGCCAATGCATTGGCCAGCGCCACCGTCGGCGCCGTCATGAGGCTCATCACGACCAGAATCCCCAGCCAGACCCCGAACCGCGTCTGAGTCGGCAGAACCCACAGGAGCACCCCGAGGGCGATCTGAAACGCGCCCAGCAACCGCTCGGCCGCGAAGTAGCGGTCCGAGAGCTGCCCCCCGATGAAGGGCGCAAGGAGCGCCCCAAGCGTCCCAGGCAGCCCGAAGAGCAGGCCGATCTGCCACTCGCTGAACCCCAGCCCCCCCTCGGCCACCGGCGCCCCGTAACAGCGCCCCAGCACCGGCGAATACACCCCCCACGTGGCCCACTGGAGGAAGAACATCGCCGACAGCCGCGTCCTCACCGCCGGCTCGCGTCTGCCCGCAACCCCGCCCGTTGCCCCTGGCTCGCTCACGCGCGCTCTCCTCATAACACGAGTGTGCATACCCTATGCGCCGCAGGCCCTCCTGTCAAGAGGGGCTTGACTGCGAAAGGCCGGGCCGATTAGAATGGAGCATGTCTCTTCCGATGACTCAACTGGAGAGCCCCTATGCCCAAGCCAAGCGAGCAGCGGTCGGGCGCGGCCAGCGGGGCCACGGCCAGAGCAGCGGTCGGCCGCCGCGCCGCCCTCGCCGGACTCGTCACCGCGCCCCTCCTCGGCGCCTGCGTCCCAAAACCCCAAAAGGTGGATGCCGTGACCGCCGCCACGACCAAGAGCTTCCACTTCCGCACCCTCAAGGACCTCAAGGGCCAGGTGCCCCACGCCAAGCTGGGCAAGCTCGACCTCAGCCGCCTCATCCTCGGCGGAAACCACATCGGCGGCTGGGCGCACGCGCGCGACCTCATCTACGTGGACGCCCTCGTGAAGCAATACCACACCAAGTGGAAGGTCTTCGAGACCTTCGCCCTCGCCGAACGCTGCGGCATCAACGCCTTCCTCACAAACCCCGTCCTCTGCGAGATCATCCAGGAATACTGGTATCGGAAGCTCGGCAAGATCCAGTTCATCTCCGACTGCGGCGGCTCCAGCATCGAGGCCGGCATCAAGACCTCCATTGACGCCGGCGCTGCCGCCTGCTACATCCACGGCGGCATGGCCGACGCCATGGCCGCCCGCAAGCAGTTCGACCAGATCGCCAAGGGCCTCGACCTCATCCGCGCCAACGGCCTCCCCGCAGGCATCGGCGCGCACAAGCTCGCCACAGTCCAGGCCTGCGTCCAGGCCGGCCTCAAGCCCGACTTCTGGATGAAAACCCTCCACCACCACCGCTACTGGTCCGCCCGCGACGGCCGCGACGAATGCGACAACTGCTGGTGCGACAAGCCCGACGAGACCATCGCCTACATGAAAGAGCGCCCAGAGCCCTGGATCGCCTTCAAGGTCCTCGCCGCCGGCGCCATCCGCCCCCCCGACGCCTTCCGCTACGCCCTCAAGGGCGGCGCTGACTTCCTCTGCGTCGGCATGTACGACTTCCAGCTCGTCGAGGACACCAACATCTTCCTCGACGCGCTCGCCGAGAACCAGCAGCGCGAGCGCCCCTGGCGCGCCTGATCCGGGCGCGGCCCTTTTCAGGCAGAGCAGCCTCCGCTGCCCGGCGCATCCGCCCACCCGCGGTCGTTCTCAGCGGAGCGAAACGGAGCGGAGAATCTGTCGGAGGGGCCAAATGGCGTAGCGTAAGCGGCCCAGGTCACGCTACGGCACCCGTTGAGAGGTTCTTCGCGGCGTCCGCGTGGCGGCGGTCGCGCGCTCAGAATGACAACAGGATGTGGATGTAGTCGAGGCCGGCCATGTTGCCGCGCTCGGCCTTGGGGTTTGCGCCGGTGAGCTCGAGGGTGAGCCGGTGCTCGCCCTTTGTGAGCTTGTGTGAGCCGAGGTCGAGTGGACCGGTGGGCGCGGCCTTGGGGTGGTAGAGGTCAATTGGGGCGCCGACCTTGGCACCGTCGAGGTGGAGCTGGACGATCCCGTAGTCGGGGGCCTTGGTGAGCTGGACGGTGAGGCGGTATGTGCCGTCGGCCTCGACGGGGAAGGCGAGGGTGAGGCGGTCGCCGGGCTTGGCGCCGAGCCACCAGAGGTGGGCCGAGTCGCTCCAGCCCTGGCCGTAGGCGTCGAGGTCCTGGGGGCGGGCGTCGCCGCCGGTGTTCTCGACGATCTTGAGGCTCTCGGCCTCGAGGGCACCCTTGACCTTTGTGGAGGGGAGCGGGGCGCAGTAGCCGATCCGCTCCCCCACCGGCACCTCCTCGTAGGCATCCGTTTGGCCGGGGGCGAGATACCAGTAGGCGACGGCGGCGTAGAGCGTGGGCCGGTCGTTGGGGAAGTACTTCTCGATGGCGGCCTCGAAGGAGGTCTGGAACGGCACGTTGTCGGAGACGTGCCAGCGGTTGACGCAGACGTGGCCTCTGTTGCGCCCGTCGTTGTGGGGCTGGTTGTGGTAGGCGTGGTGGAAGACGGCGTCGTCGCACCAGGCATAGCCGAAGTAGTCCTCGGAGCCTGTGCCGAAGGTGGAGGGGAAGCGCTCGCCGTCAATGAAGAACTTCTCGTCGCCCTCGCCCCACCAGTCGCCGCGGGGGTTCCAGACGTGGAGCATGGTGCCGACGAAGCGGCCGTGGCCCCGGGTCTTCAGCAGCGTCCAGTCTATCGCCCGACGTTCGGGCTCCTCGGGCGGGAAGGCGTCGCGGTGCCACTTGGCGTGGAAGCGCCCGAGGGCCTCGGCGGGCCGCGCGAGCGGGGCGTGGGTGATGCGGAACCTCACGGTGCGGGCCACCGCCCCGTCGTTGGCCAGCTCGATGCGGGCCTTTGTGGCGAAGGGCATGTACCAGAGGCTGTAGAAGCCGCCATCGGTCGCGCCCAGGGGGAGGGAGCGGTGCCTCTTGAGGCCGGGAGCGGAGCCGAAGAAGTCGCCGAGCGGGCACCAGACGGCGGGCCGCGGCGCGTCGTCCCAGGTGATTCGCAGGCATAGCTCGCGCAGCACTGCGAAGTCTTCGGGCGGCTTGGGCAGCTCGAGGCTCGCGCGGAGCGCGGTGATGGCGCGCGGGCCGGCCAGCTCGATGACCTGGGCCGAGGTGCCGGGCCGGACGGTGACCGCCCGCTCCTCCGTGGCCTCGCCGCGGCGGGGGCCGGCCGGGTCAACGCCACAGTCGGAGGCGAGGAACTTGTCGGCCCGCGCCAGCGCCACGGCCTCCTCGGGCGCCAGGCGGCGCCGAAAGGTCGGCAGCACCGTGTCCTTCGCATACGTGGTGTAGGTGAAGTGGTAGTAGTTGCCCCAGCCCTTGTCGGCGAGGATCCTGCATGATTTCTGGAAGGGGATAGGGACATAGCAGTTGTGGCCGCGGGCGACGACGTGGCAGAGGGTCTTGAGGTTGAAGGGCGCCTCGGTGCTCCCGAAGTAGTCGCGGAACGGCAGGTCAATGGCCGGGTGCGTGGCGCCGTCGAGGTAGAGGGCGACGCGGCCGCTGGCGGGCGCGGCGGACCAGATGCGCCACAGGACGCCCGGCCCCTCGACCTCGGCGAAAAGCTCGCGGTCGCCCTCGCGGCGGATGATCCCGTCGCCGTCGTGGTTGGCGTCCCAGTGCAGGTACCTGCCTGTCTTCTCGTCGAGGCGGCTGGTGCGGTCGTAGCTGGATGCCTGCTGGCACTTCTCGCCGGCGGGCGGGAGGACTGCGAGGGCCTCAAGGTCGGTGAGCCGCCTGATGAGGTCGAGGTAGCTGAGCGCTTGGCCCGCGGTGCCCGGCCGCGCGGCGGCGAGGAGCACGATGATGACCGCGAAGGCGCCGTGTCGCACGCCTGGCTCTCCATATCCTCCGAAGGCGCTGCGGCGATGAGGCCGATGCTAGCAAGCCTTGCGCGGCGTGTCAAGGCCAATGGCTCCCGACTCGCCCACAGCTTGTTAGTCTTGTGGCTAGGAGCCCTGCAACGGCGGTCTATCACAGCCCAGGGCGGAGCGAGGCGAAGCCCCGGGTCTGGGGTTGTAAGGGAATCAGCCCTGTAAGGGCCAGATTGTCCCCACCACCCTCCCCACATCCCTCCCGAACGTTCCAATACGTTCGGGAGGGTAACGCCACACCCCGCCGCCGCGCCTAACCCCTACGCTCCCGAAGGTATTGGAACCTTGGGGAGGGAATGGCCAGTGTTCCCAGGGCTTCGCTTCGCCCTGGGCTATCGTAGTTCGCCCCTTCGGGGCTGGACAGACCGAACGACCGGAAACCGTGGGCGTGTCAGCAATGGCTCGCGCTACCCCCGATAGTTCGCGCGCCCGTAACCAGCCCCTCCCCAGCGCAAGCGCCTGGTCCGCAGGTGCAAATCCTCTTGCATCCGCTTGGTGGGCCTGCTACAATTCCCCCGAAGTCATGCGGTCGCGTGAGGAGGACGGCTCACCCCGCAACCGTCCAGGAGGTCAGTCGTGGGCATGCAACCTGCACTGAAGGTCTTTGAGGAGGAGATCGGCCAACTGAAGAAACAGGTCGAGGGCATGCGCAAGAAGTTCAAGGCCCTCGGCCCAGGCCCGCAGTCCGCCGACATCCTCAACCGCTATATCGGCAAGAAGGCCGTCTTCCGACTCCGCGGGGGCGCAGAGGTGACGGGCACCCTCGTCGAGCACGACCGCTACAACTGCCTCGTGGAGACGGCGGAGGGGCCGCTGGTGCTCCTCAAGCATGCTATGGACACGGTCAAGCCGCTCGAGGAGCCCACCGAGCAGGCCTGACGAGGTGCGCTGCGGGCGCCCGCCTGTGTCGGCGGGCGCGGCGCCCACCCCGCAGGGCTGGGGAACCACACGGAGCGGTTGGGGGCCGTGGCCCTGTGTCGGGTCGGTCAGAGCGGAGCAACGGGCAGCGTGGCGGTGGGGAGAATGGCAGGAGGCAGCCCGGTGCAGGCGGGAGGCGTCCTTGCTCGAAGTCACCTCGGCGTCGGCCTGGCCTGTTGGCTGCTGCGGCGAGTGCCGCATAGCGCAACACTCGCCCCACGCGTGCGCGCGAGCCCGCAAGCCAGCTCGCATCCGCCGAGCTGGGCCGGTAAATGACACCGGCGAGTTGAATCTTGGAGAGAACCTGGCGGATTGCCGCCGGCCGCGTCGGATGAGCGGCAGCGAGGATTTGGCCAGAATAACCCCCCTTCCCCATGATGGAGACCGCGGAATGACCCGTAGCGTTGCCGTCGCCCTCATCGTGGCCGTCATCGCAACGAGCCTGTCGGGGCTCGGGTGCATCCTGGGCTGGCAGTCGCCCGCCACGCGGGCCGCACGCGAGGCCGAGCGCGCGCTCCCCACCGAGCTCAAGCACGCCCCCGATGCCTCCGTGCTCCTCCTTGTCCCCAGCGGGGAGTTCATCATGGGGCCGCCCGCGCAGCACAAGCGCGTGACCCTCAAGGCGTTTTATATTGACCGCACGGAGGTCACGAACGCTCAGTACGCGAAGTTTCTGGCAGCCGTGGCGAAGGAGGGCGACGCGGCATGGCGCCACCCCGACCAGCCGGCGGCGAAGAAGAGCCACGTGCCAGAGTTCTGGTCGCACCCTGACCTCGGGGAGGCCAAGGGGAACTGCCCGGTTGTGGGGGTGGACTGGTTTGACGCCTACGCCTACGCGAAGTGGGCGGACAAGCGGCTGCCGACCGAGGCGGAGTGGGAGCGTGCGGCCCGCGGCACCGATGGCCGCGCCTACCCCTGGGGCAACGCGCCCCCAGAGCAGCGCTTCACGTCTCTCGCCAACTTCTTCGGCTCACACCTCGGCGCCGACGGCTTCCGCTTCACCGCACCCGTCGGCTCTTTCCCCACGGGGGCCAGCCCGGTCGGCTGCCTGGACATGGCGGGCAACGCGGCGGAGTGGTGTGCCGACTGGTTCGCCCCGCTGCCCGAGACGACGCGGATGGCGAACCCGACCGGTCCGCTGGCCGGCACCGAGCGGGTGACTAAGGGCGGGGCGTGGAACCTGAGCGCCGAGCACATCCGCTGCTATGGTCGCGCGCCCCTCGACCCCGCGCGTCGGCTCGCCTCGGTGGGCTTCCGGTGCGCGAGGGATGTGACGCCTGTCGCGCCCGCCGGGGCGGCCCAGGCGGCCAAGTAGCCGGCGCGCAAGGGGCTCCGGATCCCGGATTCCAAACCAGAGGGCGGCTCGGGGAGCGCTGTGGCCGAGGACCGGGCGCGCGGATGGGCCGGTGTCTCAAGCCGGCAACCTAATGCTTGAAGCGGGAAGGACTTGGGGCGAGCTGCCCCCGCGACCGCTACCCCAGTGTTCCGCGTGGAACCAGGCCGGTGTGCGGCGCCGCACACCTCTCAGCGCTCGAACGTGCGGGTGACCCGCGTGCCGTGCAGCGGGGGGGACTGCTGTGCGGCGCCGCACACCTCTCAGCGCCGCTTCCTGTGTATCTCGCGCCCGCCTGGCCCAAGGATGTGGCGGGTGAAGTTCTCCAGCCCCTCGTGCCAGGCCGCCGGACCACAGACCAGCAACAGGTCGTCGGCGCGCTCGATGGCGAACGGCAGGTCCTTGCGCCAGGCCTGCTGGGTCTTGATGAGGGCGCGATAGGCATCGGTGAGCGCCACCCACTCGGCGCCCAGCCCCGTGATGTTATAGGCCCTCATCACGAAGCTCTCGAAGATCGGTCGCCGGTCCTGCTTCACGAAGAGCCAGGCCTCGTCGTGCCAGCAGCGCTCCGAGCCGAGCTGGCGGGCGAGTTGGTTGGCCACGTCGCCCAGAGCCTGCTTCTGGGCCCTCAGCGTCACTCGCGCCGCCTTCAGCCCCTCGTCCCAAGGGTCCACAAAAAAGCTCGTCTTCGCCGCGGCGGTGAGCGCGGTCGCCGCCTCGGTCGCCGAGGCATTCGCCAGCTCCAGCGTCACCTCGCCCGTCAGCCTCGGCGACCCGCCCCCCTGCCGCTCGCCCAGCAGCCCCACCTCGTGCGGCGCATAGGCCACGGCCACGTCCTCCATCCCCCTGTGCGGCTGCACCTTGGTGATGGCCCGCAGGAGCGCCACCACCTCGCGGTGCACCACCGGCGGCGCCAACACCTTGAGCCGCCCGCGCTCGCAGAGCGCGTCGTAGGCCGGCTTCTCGCCCCCAACCGCGCGAGTCGGGTGCAACGGGAAAAGCCCCAGGCGGATGAAGTTCACCAGCGCATCACTCGCCGCCTGCGTGGAGGCGAACTTGGCGACGTTATACTCCTTCTCCACCGACTGCTCGGGCGACGGGCGCGCGAGGGTCAGGCGCTCGTCCTTCCCCGACGTCACGACCAGCCCCTGGGTGCGACAGAGCCAGCGGAGCGCCGCCCAAGCCGACATCCCCTTCGCGGCAAACGTCACCTTCTCCGCGGCCAACTCAGGCGCGATGGCGAGCGTCGGGCCGCCCTGCGCGTCCAGCAGCCGCGCCACCTCGCCCAGCGACGCCTCCTTCGCATCCACATTCACCGACCCGCCCAGCGCCCAGCACCCCAGGCCCAGGCCGATGCCCGCCGCCACCGCCACCGCCGCCGCCATGCGCCCTTGCTCGTTCATCGTGCTCCTCCGATCGGCCTGCCGAGCACCCCTGTCAGTCCCCCATAGCCTAGCGCGTGCCCGCCCGCGTGTCCAGCCACACCCGGCGGGCGCGGGCCAACCCAAACTACACCCCGCCGACCACCCAGGTTCCAGAACAGAACGCTGGCCTTCGAACGCCCGCTGCAAAGAGCAGAGCGCACACAACGCCACCACCGCAAGGACTGCCAAGTCGCCATTCTGTCCTCGGCGTCGCGAGCAGGGCCACCCGACGGCTACCAGAACACACGGTCAATCTACCCGCCTATGGTTTCGCGCACGTGTAGCGCTCAGCCCAGGCTGACGCAGTGGGCCATGAAATAGTCGAGCGTGGCCCTTTTCGGACACCCGTTGCCCCCTTGCCATGCTGACGGCGCGAGCAGCGCCAGGCGGTCGCCGCGAAGAGCCTCCAGAGGCACGCCGTAGCGTGACGTAACTTGCTGACGCCATGTCGCTTGGCGCCTCCGACAGATTCTTCGCTGCGTTTCACTCCGCTCAGAATCACAGTGGGTGAGCTGTAGCGTCTGGCAACGGAGGTTGTCTTCTATGAAAAGCGCCGCTGCCAAGTGTTTTATCCGTAGGTGTTTACGCGATTTGGAGTTCGTTGCGCCAGCCCACTCGGTCCGCTCCGCACGCCTTGTTGCGACATGAAGCGCGCGGGCAAGTGTGGCGCGATGCTCGCCTACGGCCGCGCTCACCCTTCCCACTGACGCGGCGGCAGTTTCGGTGCCTCCCTTTGAACAGCGGCGACGCGTCGCAGCAGTCCGAGAGCCTGATGCCCGTCGTAAGCACGGCGTCCAACGCCGTGCGGCAGCCCCTTGACAGAGGATCAACTTGTGAGCCGGAGGCCGGTGATCCACTGTCATCTGGGGGCGCGCTCAGGTCGCAAGTGTCGGTGAAGCAAGAGCTTAGGGAGCGTGCCAAAGATTGGCACAGAGGATCAAACCCTTGTGCGCGCGCTGATCCTCTGTCCGGTGTCGGCATCGGCACTGGCCGAGGCAGCCCAGCTTCGGTGGCCCGCGGTGTTGCGCCCCGTTGGGGTTAAGGATGGGTCGAAGCGCGAACCCGGGGTCGCGTGAGGTCTACCCCGCTTGACCAGGATGGCAGAGGCCGCCATCAAGTTTGTGGCGAGCGCTTGCGCGCCCGGGAGAATTGTGGTATGAAACACTGTCGCCCCGGGCAACTCGCACGGGGCATGGTGCCCCAGTCGCGTCGAGTGTTGCTTCGGACGCGAGAGGAGGAACGCGATGAGCGCCGAACGCCGCCTGGTGCTGTTTCTGCGCGTGGTGGGTGGCGTGGCCTGCCTGGCCCTCGTGGCGGTGTTCATGCCGCGGGAGTGGATGGCGGCCATTCACGAGCGGGTCGGCCTGGGGAGGTTCCCCGATGCCCCAATTGCGGAGTACTTGGCGCGTTCGCTCTCGGCGATGTACGCATTCTTGGGCGGCCTGCTGCTGTTGGCTTCGCAGGACGTGCATGCCCGCGGCTGGGTGATCACCTATGTGGGCCTCGCGAACCTCGCCTGCGGCCCGCTGATTATGCTGCTCGACGCCCGGCTGCGGATGCCCATCTGGTGGACGGCTGCGGAGGGGACGGTTCTCACGCTGCTGGGTGTCGCACTCATTGTCCTGCGCGCGCGTGTGAAGGCCGCCGCCCGGCCCTGAGGGCCGCCGCGCGCGCCCGTGTGCTGTGCGGGCGTGAATGCTCAGGCCAGGGCCTGCTGAGGGACGGGGGGGCGGTGCCCGCCCGCGGGGGAGTCCGCGCGGGAACTTGCAACGCGGGCGCTGATCTGGTACGTTAGTCCCCACGGGCGGGGTTGCGGGGCCTTGAGGCCCGGCGAGCTGCGCCGAGGCCACGCCAGCCATCTCCCAGCCCAGGAGCAGGCATGCCCGAGCCGTTTCCCAACCATCTGGTGAGCGTGCCGAGGAGCGTCTTGAGCTTCAAGCATTACTTCCTCGTCCACGACCAGCCGTTTCTCCGCACGGCCATCTACCTGGGCATCCTGGCTGCGCTCATCACGGCGGTGAACATGGGGATCGAGCTGGCCCGCTACGCGGCCGAGGCCCCCAGGACCGAGGCGCGAAGGGTCAGGGAGCTGGAGGAGAAGCTTGCAGGCATCGCGTTCAAGGATGGCAAGGCGACCTCGCCGGCCGCGCAGCCGTGCGTCGTCTACGAGGACGTGCTGGACGTCGGCGCGGCGGGGCGGGGACCGGGGGGTAGTCAACGGACCCTTAGGGTCCGCACGATGCTGGTGGTTCTGGACACGACGGGCAAGGTGACGACGGCAGAGGAGGCAGCGGCCTTTGCGGGGTGCCCCGAGCCCAGGCGAATCGTACTGCTGGGGCCTAAGGGCATCTTTTCGGTGGACACGCTGGCGCAGCCGCAGGAGGAGAAGGCGGAGGCGTATTCGAAGGAGAACGTCGAGTCGCTCCGGAAGCTGGTTGAGGAGAAGGGCGGCAAGCTGCCCGAGTTCACGCTAGACGAGCAGGGCGCCGCGACATTCAAGCTCGAGGCGGGCAAGGTCCACCTCGTCCTCCACACTTCGGAGCTGATGGTGCTGGTGGACGCTACGGGCAAAGGTCTGCGCCTGGGGCAGGCATTTGTGGAACTCCTCTATGACCGGCCCGAGGTCCACGCGCCGGAGCACCTGGCCCTTATATCGGGCGGCGAGGCCCTGCTGAAGCCGGTGTATGAGAAGGCGGCGCGGACGCTCGACTTTGGGTCGCGCGGGGACTTGAGCGCTGGGGCGCTGGCCCGCTGGCTCGCGGCGGCGGCCCGGCGGGCGCGATACGACTACAATGCGCGCAACCTGCCGTCCGGCGCCCTCAAGATGCTCTTCTACATGGCCTTCGAGGTCTTCGTCGTGGCGCTCATCTGCTCGCTGGGGGGGTGGGCGGCCAGCGGGATACTGCGGGCCGGCATCCCCTACAACCAGATTCTCACCATGGCGGTCTACGCGATGACGCCGGCGCGACTCGTCGTGCCCGTGCTCGTCACCCTGGCGGGCCTCCAGGGCGAATGGCTCGCCGCCGCGCCGTTCGTCGTCGGCATGGGCTACACCGCCACAGGGGTCTACCGCACCTTTCGCGAGGTCGGCGCAGGGCCTCAGGCCCCCAGCCCCTGAGTTACTGGTCCGGCCACCGCTCGTGGAGGGGCGGGGGGCGCTTGGCGGATGGGGAGGGCGGGGGGGGGCGGCGCTGCAAGGCCATTATTTCGGCAGATGCTTGAGGATGAACTCGACGACGGGCGCGGGGTCGTCGAGGCCGTGGGGGTGGTGGCCCATGCCCTTCTTGATGAGGAGGGCGACGGGGCCGCCGAGCTTGCGGTAGCGTTCGTGGACGATGGCGCCGTTCTCCTCGAAGGGCACCACGTCGTCGGCGTCGCCGCAGAGGAGAAAGATGGGCACCCGCGCCCTGGCGAGCGGCGCGAGGTTGTCAATCGGGTTCTTCGTGTAGGCCAGGGCCTCGGCCTCGGAGGCGAAGCGGTAGTCGGCGAGGAGCTTCTTCCAGTCGGCGGGGCTGCCCTTGCCGCGCCCCTTGCCGCCCGGCCAGCTCTTGAAGTCGAGCACCGCGTTGTCGGCGAGGATGACGCCCACCTTGTCGGGGTTGGCCGCCGCCCAGTTGAAGCAGTAGAGCCCGCCGCGGCTGAGGCCCTCGAGGACGGGCTTGGGCGAGAAGCCGTGCTTCGTCGTCAGCTCGCGGTAGAGCACGTCCCAATGCTTCAGGGCATCTGGGCAGCCGAAGGTGTTGCCGACGGCGATGTAGACGAGGTGGAAGCCCTGGGCGAGGAGCGCGAGGTCAATCTGCGGGAAGGCGTCGAAGAACTCCGCCCGCCACACCCACGGCTTCCCCGCGGCCGCTTGCCTGGGCGCGACCACAATGGTCTGGCAGCCATCCACCACAAAGTCGCGCCGCTCATAGCCCCTGTATTCGCCCCGCTTTCCCGGCAACGGCTCGTCTGCCGCCAGAGCGCGAACGCCTGCCCCTGCCGCAGCGAACACCAGCGCTGCAAGCCACAGTGCTGACCAACTCATCTCTTCTCCCATCTGGGGACTGCGAACCGGGGGCATTGCCGGTGTCACTTCCACATGGCCTTGAGTGCCTCGACGGTGCGCTCGACGAGGAGGCGGCCGCCCTCGGGGCCGACGATGTTGCTCATTATCTCGGCGCTGTAGTGGCCCCCAGCCACGCCCCGCTCGGTGGGGAGGTAGGCCAGCGAGTCGCAGGCGATCTGCACTACGAAGGTCTGCTCCGCCGGGCTGCGCGCCTTCATCCGCAGGCCGTAGTCAATGTAAAGCTCGAACGGGTTGGTGGCCATTGCGATGTCGCCGAGGCGCAGGGTGTGGACCTCGGTCTGGTAAAACCCCTGCTCGTCCTGAATCTCGAAGCGGGCGGCGATGTTCCTGGCCAGCCGCCAGCGGATGTAGCTGGGGCCGTCGAGCTTGTCAACCCCCCTGGCCTCGAAGTCCTCGCAGGCCTTCTTGGCCGCGTCGTATTCCTGCTTCGTGACCTTGCGGACGGGGAGGGGGATCATGTGGGTCTTGTGGATGAAGGGGAGCTCGGAGCGGATGTCGCCCTTGGCAAGCTCCAAGCCGTCGGCGACGGCTCGTGCGATGCGCTGGCCGATCTCCTGGCGGGGCGAGAGGTTGCCCTTGCGCCGCCGCAGCGTGGCCTCGGCCTGCTTGCGGAAGAGGAGGTGGGGCGACAGGTCGCCGGCGGCGCTGCACTGGGGCAGGACGAAGAGCCCGTCGCCGTGGCGCTTGCGGAGCTCGACGCGCGCGTCGTGCCAGAAGTCCGCCGACACGTAGTCGGCGCTCTCCACCTCCTGAGACGGGCAGGCGAGGTTGACGACGACGCCGGTGAGCTGCCGGGCCTCGTCCCAGGTGAAGAGCAGCTCGACGCCGGGGTCGTGGGTGCTCTCGAAGGTGTCGAAGTCGGGGCGATCGGTCGCGCCGTACATCTGGGCGCGGCCGTTGGAGTAGACGGCGCGGCGGTTGTGGCCGACGACGGCGTAGGCGAGCGACCAGCTCACGCCGCCCGGCTTGCGGGCCTTCCAGGCCTCGGCCACGGCGTCGGCGATGCGGGCGCAGAAGAGCTCGACGTAGTCGCGCGGCTGCATCACGCCCTTCTCGGGCACGCGGTAGACGAATGTGCACATGATGTCGTGGGGGTGATAGCCCTCCTCGCGGGCGTCCACGAGGACGGGTGCGGTGTGGGTGTGGGTCGCGCCCATGAGGATCTTGGCGGGGTCGAGGTCGGGCGCGCGCGGCTTGACGAGCGCGCGAATCTGCTCGAGGTCGCGGCGGCGGAAGGCCACGACGTCGCAAGAGACGATGACGGCCTGGTCGAGGACGCCGTCCGCGTCGCGCGCCTCGATTGCGAGCGCCGTGGCGGTGAGGGGGTCGTTGACGCGCTTGGAGATGCGGGTGTTGAACTGGCCGCAGAGGGCGACGGGTTCGGGCGGCGTGATGTCGGCCGCGGCCCACCCAATGGCCAGCTTGCCCGTCCGAGGCGCCGGCGCGGGCTCAGCCGCCATCGCCACGCAGGCAAGGAGGAGCAACGCGAGCAGTCCGCCGGGCGTCATCGTCGAGCGTCTCCTAAAGTTGTCTGGGGCGGCCAGGACGCCCGAGGCCGACGTGAACCGGCAACAGCGCCACTCAGAGCCCGCCCGCGATTCTGGTGTAGAGGTGCCAGGCAAACGACAGGATGGCGAGGATGCCGAGAATGGTGATGGGCCAGAAGAAGAGCACCTGGAGGGCCAGGGTGGTCCAGAATGCCCTCGCGGCGTCCCGGCGAAAGCGCTCGCGCTGGCCGTGCGAGCTCTTGAGCGCGCCCAGGACGTGGGGGTTGCGGCTCGCGCGGTAGTTCTTGAGGGTCCTGCTCAGCTCCGCGAGGTCGGCCGGCAGCCGCCGGAAGACGAAGACGCACCAGAAGAGGCCGACGATGAAGAGCGCCGCGTGCAGGAGCGAGTCGAAGCCGTAGGCCATCGCCCAACCCTCCTGGGGCCGTCGCTCCCGGCGCGGGGCCGGAGTCGTCGGCATTGCAACCGCTCGCGGGCTCCTGGGCAAGCCCCTGATGTCTCACAGTATGCCCCAGAACGGGCGGCAAGTCAATAGGCGACTCCGCGGAGGCACTTGCGTTGTCTGCGGTAAAGCGTTTCCGGAGCGAGGGGAGAACTTGGCCATTCCCTCCCGAAGGTTCCAATACCTTCGGGAGGGTAGGGGTGGAGGCGCGGCGGCGGCGGGGTGGGGGGGCTGTGTGGCGAGGGAGGTCGGCGGCCGCGCCCGGAAGCCCGCCGACGCGTGGCGACCCTGGCTTGCCGGGGGATGGCTCGCGTGGTAGACTCGGCGGCGGGGGCTGCGGGCGCGGCCATCCACCGGGGGAGCTCCAATGGGAAACACGCGCGTTCATCGCATCCTCGACGAGGTCGGCTCAATCGCGTTTGCGGGCTGTTACGACACGCTGTCGGCGAAGCTTGTGGAGCGGGCGGGGTTCCCGATGGCGTTCGTCTCGGGCTACTGCGTGGCGGCTACGGCGATCGGGGAGCCGGACCTGGGCCTGCTGACGCAGACGGAGATCGTGGAGCGCGCCCGCCGCATCTGCGGCTGCGTCCGCATCCCGATCATCGTGGATGCCGACACGGGCTATGGGAACCCGTTGAACGTGCACCGCACGGTGACGGAGCTCATCGCTGTGGGCGCGGCGGGCTGCTTCCTGGAGGACCAGCAGTGGCCGAAGAAGTGCGGCCACATGCGCGGCAAGCGGGTCATCGAGCGCGAGGAGTACATCCACAAAGTCCGCGCGGCGGCCGACGCGCGCGCGGGGCGCGACTTCTTCATCGTCGCCCGCACCGATGCGCTGGCCGTGGCGGGGATGAACGAGGCGGTGGCCCGCGTGGCCGCGGCGCGGGAGGCGGGGGCCGACGCTAGCTTCATCGAGGCGCCGACGACGCTGGAGGAGTTGGCCGAGATCGGCCGCCGCTCCCCCGCGCCCAACGTTGCGAACATGCTCGAGGGCGGCCGCACGCCCATCCTGCCGCGCGAGCAGTTGGCCGCCCTCGGCTTCCAACTCATCGTCTACCCACTCTCCGCCCTCTTCGCCGCGGCCAGGGCGATCGAGCTCATCTACCAGAAAATCCACCGCGACGGCACGACGCTCGGCGAGGAAGACCGCCTGATGCCCTTCGCCCGCCTCAACGACCTCATCGGCGTCGAGGCGAAGTACGCGCTGGCCAGGCGCTTCGGGGCCGAGTGAGATGAGCGCCATAGGCCCCACAGGCCCCACAGGTCCTATCGTGGTCGTCGCGCGGCATTTGACATTGCGCGCACAAGCGGATACCCTGGAGTCATCTGGCCGCCCAGCGCGGGCGGTCGCCCCTTCCCTCAGAGGAAGCCCCATGCTAAAGCACGTGTTGGCGGTGTGTGTGGCGATGGGCCTCGTCGCGGCGTCGGCCCCGGCAGGCGAAGGCATCGCTTGGACCGAGGATGCCAAAGCTGCCCTGGCCGCCGCTGCGAAGGAGGGCAAGGACCTGTTGGTGGACTTCACCGGCTCGGACTGGTGTGGCTGGTGCAAGAGGCTCGACGAGGAGGTATTCAGCCAGCCCGCCTTCGTGGCCGAGGCGCCCAAGGTCTTCGTCTTCCTCAAGCTCGACTTCCCTCGGCAGCGCCAGATGCCCGACGAGGTGAAGAAGCAGAACGCGGCCTGGCAGGCCCGCTGCCGCATCAGCGGCTACCCGACCATCGCCCTGGCCGACGCGACCGGCAAGCCCTACGCCAAGACAGGGTATCGCCCCGGCGGCCCGGAGAAGTACCTGGAGCACCTGGCCGAGCTGCGCAACATCCGCCTTGCGCGCGACGTCGGTTTCGACAAGGCGCGGGCCGCGCAGGGCGTCGAGAAGGCCAAGCTCCTCGACGCAGCACTGGCCACGATGGACGACTCGCTCCTCCCGGGCAACTACGCAGACGTGATGGACGAGATCGTGAAGCTCGACGCCGACAACAAGGTCGGGCTGAGGAACAAGTACGGCGTTCTCACCGCCCTCAGCAAGGTCGAGGACGCCGCGCGCGAAAAAGACCTCGATGGCGCCATCAAGCTCGCCGACGAGGCCCTCAAGACCTATGGCGAGACCGGAGAGGCGGCGCAGGACATCCTCTTCCTCAAGTCCCTCTGCTTCTACCGCAAGAACGACAAGCCTGCGGCCAAGGCCGCCCTCGAGGCCGCCCTCAAGGCCGCGCCCGACAGCGACAAGGCCGAGCAGATCAAGGGCATCCTCGACCGCCTCTTCAAGGACGTCAAGTAGCCGGCGGTCCGCGAGCTTGCGGCCTCGCGCATGGCCGCCATCCCTGGCGCGCGAGACGGCGGGAGGCTTTGACCCTCCCCCTACCCCCTCCCTTGAAGGGAGGGGGGTTGGAAGCGCTCCCGCCCCGTCCCTTCAAGGGAGTGGGGTTGAAACCCCTCTCCCTCGTAGGGAGAGGGTAGGGAGAGGGTCGTGCTCCCGGCCTTGGAGCCGGCTCACCCGAAACAGGGGTCGCGGCGTGCGCCTGCTAGCCTCTTGCTTCGCGGCGGCCGGCGGTTTACCATGTCATTAGAGGTCGCGGGTCGGGCGGCGTAGCCTAGGGGGAAAACGGCGATGTCCAGGACCCTTCGGCTCGAGCTCCTCCTGGCCATCTGCCTGGGCGTCGTCCTGGCGTGCGCTGAGCGCAAGGAGGCAAAATCCATGGCAGGCACCGATACTGGGACGGCCCGCCGGCCCATCCCGCCCATTGACGCCGCGGCGCCGAAGGCGGTCGAGACCGCGACCTTTGCGCTGGGCTGCTTCTGGGGACCCGACTCACGGTTCGGGAGCCTCAAGGGCGTCGTCCGCACCCGCGTCGGCTATGCCGGCGGCACGAAGCTCAACCCCACCTATCACGACCTCGGCGACCACACGGAGTGCGTCCAGATCGACTTCGACCCCTCTCAGATCACCTACGAGGCCCTGCTCAATGTCTTCTGGTCGGCCCACGACCCGCTCGAGCCGCCCTCGAGCCGCCAGTACATGTCGGCCATCTTCTGCCACAACGCCGAGCAGGAGCGAGTGGCCCTTGCCTCCAGGGAGCGGCTCGAGGCCGCCTGTGGCCACCGCCTTCACACCGCCGTCGCGCCCCTCGACCGCTTCTACATTGCTGAGGACTACCACCAGAAGTACCTCCTCGGCCGCGACCGCGCCCTCAGCCGCGAGCTCGCCGCCATCTACCCGCGAAAGGCAGACTTCGTGAACTCCACCGCCGTGGCGCGGGTGAACGGCTACGTGGGCGGCCACGGCTCCCCCGCCCAGCTCGCCGAGGAGCTCGCCTCCCTCGGCCTCTCCCCGGAGGGCCAACAGCGGCTCCGGGAGCTCGCGCGCCGGGCCAAACCCGTCTCCTGCCACTGACCCCGCCGCCCGCCCCTGGTTGGCCGGCCGCTCCCTCGACGCCACAGGGCTGGCGCCCGATAAGGACGCGGAGGGTAACACCGTCCTCCCCGGCGCAGGGTCGTCCGGCCAAGAGAGCTCTGGGATCAACAGACGCCATCGCCGATGGGACGGGGTGTGGTGGCGCGGGGGGGGACGCTTGGGGGCTCAGGGGCGCTCGATGGGGATGCGCCCTGTGACTGGTTCGGCGGGTTTTTCCCTGAAGAGCTTGAGGATGCAGTAGACGTTGAGGCCGATGATGACGGCCCAGGAGCCGAGCATCATGAGCCAGCCGCCGGGAGTCATAGGTGGTCCTCCGTGCGGTCCCAGAGGTCGCGGCGCTTGGCCCACGAGACCCTCAGCGCGACAATGAGGCCGCCGAGGAGCACGACGAGCATGAGCCGAGCGCCGAGGACGTAGGGGAGGTCGGCCCTCGCGACGTTTCTCATGAGGATCACCCCCAGCCCCTCCTGGTAGAGCCAGGCCCCCAGGATGACCAGGAGGAACAGCGGGGTGATGTATCGGATGATGAAGCGGTAGAAGGCGGGGATGCGGATGTCGGCCCCGTAGTGCATCTCGGTCCAGGCCTTGTCAATCCCGAAGACCCAGCCGAAGAGTATGGTTTCGATGGTGGCGAAGACGACGAGGCAGAAGGTGCCGCCCCAGAAGTCCAGGTCGTCGAGCACCCCGTGCCCGAGGAACAAGATGGCCGGCTGGCACAGAAGGAAGCAGACCGCGACGAAGATGAGGGCGGCCCGGCGCTTGGTGATGCCCAACTCGTCGGTGAGGAAGGCCACGGCCGGCTGGGCCAGCGAGATCGAAGAGGTCATGCCCGCGAGGAAGAGTAGGACGAACCAGAGGCCGCCGAAGAGGGCCCCGGCGGGGATTCGCTCGAAGATGAGGGGCATGGTGACAAAGCCGAGGTTGAACGAGCCGCCCTGGGCGATGCCCTCCGTTTCGGCGGGGCCGAAGAAGACAAAGGCGGCGGGGATGATGATGGTGCCGCCGAGGACGACCTCGGCCAACTCGTTGGTCGCCGCCGCGGAGAGGCCGGAGAGCGCGATGTCGTCGCGGCGCGACAGGTAGCTCGCGTAGGTGAGTATGACGCCGATGCCGACGCTGAGGGTGAAGAAAATCTGCCCCGCTGCCGCGAGCCACACCTTGGGCTCCCTCAGCGCGCTGAAGTCGGGGTTCCACATATAACCCAGGCCGCCCAAGACGTCCCACTTGGCGTTCACCGGCGCGCCCAGGCTCAGCACCCGCGCGGCCAGGACGAGCGCAATGACGAAGAGGGCGGGCATGGCCCACTTGCACAGCCACTCGATCCCCCGCGAGATGCCGCGGAAGACGATCCAGCAGTTGGCCGCGAACGTGATGAGGAAGAATAGGTAGGCGGTGCCGAGGCCGGCGAAAGGCCCGCCCGTGGTGAGGCCCTGGTACGACTTGAGGAAGCCCACCATTGCGGCCTGGTCCCGCGCCTCAGCGTAGCGGCCCGTCAGCGAGAAGAAGGCGTAGGCGAGAGTCCACGACTCGATGTAGGTGTAATAGATAAAGATGACGATGGGGCCGAAGATGCCGATGAGGCCGAAGTACTTGATGTAGCGGTTGCGCCAGAGCTTGTGGAACATCCCCGGCGCAGTCGAGTGCCCGAAGGCCCCGCCGTAGCGGCCCACCGTCCACTCGATCCACATCAGGGGGATGCCGAGCAGCACGAGCGCCACGATGTAGGGGATCATGAAGGCCCCCCCGCCGTTCCTGACGGCTTGGACGGGGAAGCGCAGGAAGTTCCCCAGGCCGATGGCGCTGCCGGCCACGGCCAGGATGATGCCCCATTTGCTCGACCACTTGTCGCGGATGCCGCTCGCCACCGCTCAGTCCCTCAAACGTCACGGCCCGACCCGACGTGCCAGCATCACCGCCCAACCTGACATGCCGGCGTCATGACCCGACCTGACGCGCCGGCGTTGTGACCCTGCCTGACCTGCCAGCGTCACGACCCCACCTGACACGCCAGCCTTATGAGCCGGCCTGACACGCCGGCATCGCCACCCGACACAAGGCGCCGGCGAGCAAGTATCCTAGCGACCGCGCCCGCCAGCGTCAAGCCCGAACGGCCCGGCGGGCCGCTTTGCCGGCGTGTGCGTGGCTCAAAGCTGAACATCGCAGCGGCGCCCTCGCAACCGGTCGCTTTGCCGGCGTGTGCGTGGGATCAGGGCTCGGCCGCTGCCTGCTTCCGCGCCTCTTGCGCGAGCGACTCTGGGGTCGCGCCGCCCTTGCCCACCTGTTCGCGCGCCTTGCGCAGCGCCTCGGTCGCCCGGGCGAGGGCCTCGCGCTGGCCCCGCACCCCGCTGCCGCGCGGGAAGGGCTCGATGCGCCACACGCCCTCGAGCCTGAGGGCCAGCGGCTCGGCGTCGGGCACGACCTCGGCCGTGGCCTGGTTGCCCTCGACGACGACCTTGGCCGTCGCCGCAACGTCCTCGCCGCGGGGCCATATGAAGGCCGCAAACGGAGCCGGCATTCCCTGGGCCGCGACGAAGCGCTCCCAGCCGTCCTTGCCGTAGATCTCTCGCAGGGCGTCGCGGAGCGCGTAGGCGGCCCGCACGTAGTCGAAGAGCGCCTCGGCCGCGGCCGCGTGGTTGCCGCTGCGTGTGGCGACGCATTCCAGAAAGGCCGCCCTGTTGCCCTCGGCGAGGGCGCGCTGGGCCTTGCGCAGCAGCGCCTGGGGGCTGTCCTGGCCGACCGGCGGCAGCCCGCCGCCCGTGCGCAGCACGCGGTTGATGATGAAGATGCCCACCAGCGTCAGCCCCACCACGACGAGCCAACTGTAGCGTCGCGCCACGGCGAAGTCCTCCTGCCCCCGGTCCCCGCGCGGCCGATGGTACACTCCCGCCCGCGACGCGTCAAGGCGGCGATTGCAATCCGGTCGCGGCGGGGTATACTCGTGGCCGGGAAAGGGGAGGGGGGCAGAAGGCTGTCTGCGTGAGGAGTGGCGTTGTAGTGTGCAGGTGCTTTGAGGAAAAGGGCGTGGTCCGTTTCGGACACCAGGTAGGGGCGGGTCCCCGTGCCCGCCCACCTATGTTGTGGCGCGTCACCGAGTTCGGGCAGGCACGGGGACCTGCCCCTACCCGCCCTTCCCCCCGTGGCGTCAGAAACGGACCACGCCCTGAGGAAAAGGCGCGCGTCCTCTTTTCAATCAAGGAGGCCCGAGGATGCGAGAATGGCTCGCCGCGACGTTGGCCGTGGTTCTGTCGTGTCTTGCGATAGGAGGCAACCGCGTGGACGCGGGCGAGAGGCTTTACAACGGGATTGAGTTGCCCAGCCCCTGGCCGCCACGGGCGGCGACGGTGACGCGCGAGCCGATGGCCCCGCCATATCTCGCCTCGCCCCCAGCGGTCATCCCGATTGATGTGGGGCGCCAGCTCTTCGTGGACGACTTCCTGGTGGCCGAGACGACGCTGAAGCGGACGTTTCACCTGGCCGAGCTGCACCCCGCCAACCCCGTGCTCAAGCCCGATACCGCCTGGGAAACCGCCACCCAACGCGACCCGACGGCGATGGTCTTCAGCGACGGCGTCTGGTTCGACCCCGCCGACAAGCTGTTCAAGATGTGGTACATGGGCGGCTACGTGCGCGGCACCTGCTACGCGACCTCGAAGGACGGCATCGCCTGGGAGAAGCCCGCCCTCGACGTCAAGCCCGGCACCAACGTCGTCCAGGAGGGCTACCGCGACTCGGCGACCGTGTGGCTCGACCTCGAAGACAAAGACCCCGCGAAGCGGTTCAAGTTCTTCAACGTCGTCCGCGGGCCGCAGGGGAAGGGCTGGACTTGTCAGGTCTTCGCCTCGCCCGACGGCATCCATTGGGGGAAGCCGCTGGCCCAGACGCCGCCCATCGGGGACCGCACGACGGTCTTCTACAACCCCTTCCGCAAGGTGTGGGTCTACAGCATCCGCTCGAGCGTGCTGACCCGTTCGCGCTTCTACCGCGAGCACGCCGACGCCATCGCGGGGGCCGATTGGAGGCCCGAGGAGGCGGTGCCGTGGGTGGGCGCCGACACCAACGACCCGCCGCGCGACGACCTGAAGACCACGCCGCAACTCTACAACCTCGACGCCGCCCCCTACGAGAGCCTGATGCTCGGCCTCTTCACCATCTGGCCAGGGCAGCCGAAGGACCGCGCGAAGCCCAACTACATCTGCCTGGGCTTCAGCCGCGACGGCTTCCACTGGTCCCGCCCCGACCACCGCCCCTTCATCGGCGTCTCTGAGCGCTATGGCGACTTCAACTGGGGCAACGTGCAGTCCGCCGGCGGCGGCTGCCTGGTCGTGGGCGACAAGCTCTACTTCTACTTCAGCGCCCGCGCGGGCATCAAGGGCTCGTCCGCCTCGGGCGTGTGCACGACAGGCCTGGCCACCCTGCGGCGCGACGGCTTCGCCTCGATGGACGCCGGCGAGTCGCCAGGCACGCTGACCACCCGCCCGCTGGTCTTCCGGGGCAGACACCTCTGCGTCAACGCTGCCGTCAAGGGCGAGCTTCGGGTCGAGGTCCTCGACCCGGCTGGCAAGGCCATCGCGCCCTTCTCCCGCGAGGGCTGCGAGCCGGTGCGGGCAGACGGCACGCTGCTGCGCGTGCGCTGGCAGGGCGCCGCCGACCTGGCCGCCGTGGCCGGCAGACCCGTCCGCTTCCGCTTCCACCTGCTCAACGGGCGGCTCTACTCTTTCTGGGTCAGCCCCGACGCCTCGGGCGCGAGCCACGGCTACGTGGCCGCGGGCGGGCCGGGCCTCAGCGGCCCGACCGACACAGTCGGCCAGGCGGCGCCAGGAGGCCGCTGAGCCCTCAGTGGGGGGGCAAGTGGGCCTTGTCGCGCACGCGCGTGTCCCAGTGCGGGCAGGCCGAGATGTGGAGCCTGTGGCCGCCGACGAAGTAGGTGCAGGCCGTGATCCGCCCGCAGGTGGGGCACTGGACGTTGATGTGCCTGACGGCCAGGAGTCCCGCGGCCAGGGGGATGAGCGCGACGAGCGCCCCCGACACGCCCGCCGCCGCGTTCAGCAAGCGGCGGCCCCGCAGGTAACGGCCCAGGATTGCCCGCTCCTCCCTGGAGGCCATCAGCAGCGACCGCTCGTGGGTCACTGTGGCCTGCTGAAGGCTCACCGGCCCGCCGGGGCGGGCGTAGCCGGGGAACTCGAGGCTGGCGACGATCCTCACCGTCACCCGTTCGCCCTCGAGGATTTCGTCGGGCGGCAACCGCAGGCTGAAGCTCAGCTCGATGGGCTTTGGGGCCGGGGGGTGCTCGGCACGGAAGACCTCGGGCGACCAGTCCTCGGCCACCCGCACGTCCTGGATGACGAACTCGCCGGGGCCGGTGAGCTTGACGTTTTGGCCCACGACGCGGTAGTGGCCGCCGGCCGACAAGCGGTCGGTCTGCCACTCCAGCCTCACCGTGCCGCCTGGCGCGGCGAGCTGCGGGGTGCCGCTGGTCGGCTCGAGGAGCGGGAGGCCGGCGGGCGGCTTCGCCGCCACGAGCGCGGCCAGCGAAGCGACAAGCCCGGCTGCCGCGATCGCCTCGAGGAGGATAGCCATAAGCCAATAGCGCGAGCGGAGCCACAGCCGCGGCGGCCCCGCGGCGTCCTCAGGCGTCGTCACCTGTGTCTTGCACTTGCGGCAGCAGATCGTCAGCCCCGCACCCCCATCGGGGCAGTAGTTCGACGCCGCACAACTGGGGCAGATCACCGTCACGGGCTCGACTCCGGGGGCGCCGCGCGGGGGCCGCGGCCCCCCTATTGTGGTCATTCTGCCCGACGTGTCAAATGGTGGCAGAGGCCGAACAGGCCCACCCCGCGTCCGCCGGCCTCACAAGCTCGCCCGCAACGCATCCAGCAGACCGTAGGTCGGCTGGAACGGGAGGGGGACGATGGCGCGGGCGAGGGCGCTGTGGTAGAGGCCCAGGACGGTGTTGCTCTCGGCCAGCGCGACCTCCAGGCGGTTGAAGTGCGGCTTCGCCGCGTCCTCCAGCCACGCGAAGATGGCATCGGTCATCGCCGCCTGGCCGAGGACGTCTTCGTCCCTGTACTCCTTGTCGCCGCGCTGATAGCCCAGCTTGGGGGTGCACAGCTCCCACGAGTTCATTGTCCAGTGGACGAAGCCCCTGGTGCCGTAGACGGCGACGCGCTTGTGCATCCAGGAGACGTTAGGGTCGTGGACGACGGGCGCGTTGTCGCCGCAGGCGAGCAGGCCGTGGATGCCGCTGGGGAAGACCAGTTCGCCGACCGCCATGTCGGGGCAGGGGTGGTGGGGAATCCAGAAGCGCTTGCCGCTCGCCTGGCCGAAGACGCGGGCCGGGCGCTCGTCGCCCGCGTAGGCGAACACCAGGTTGAGCACGTGGGTGCCCTGGCCGGCCAGCGGCAGGCGGGCCGAGCCGTCAATGAGCCGCACCTCGCCGATCTCGCCCCCACGCACGATCTCCATCAGCTCCAGGGTCTTCGGGTGGTAGCGGAGCTGGTGGTTCACGATGACCTTTGTCTTCGCCTTCTGGCCGAAGGCTGCGATGGCGTTGAAGTCCACAGCGTCCAGGCACAGCGGCTTCTCCACCAGCACCGCCGGCACGCCGAACGCCTCGGCGAGCTCGAAGAACTCCAGCCGCTGCTGTGGCTGGGTGACGACGTGGAGCAGGTCGGGCTTCTCCCGCTCCAGCATCTCGCGCACGTCGGAGTAGCGGCGGGGGACCTTGAACTCGTCGGCGAACTTGGCGAGCCGCTCGGCGTTCATGTCGCACACCGCCTCCAGCCGCGCCCTCTTCACAAACCGATAGGCGTCGGCGTGCCCGCGCGCCCGAGGGCCGCAGCCGAGACAACAGCTCTTGTACATGGCCTGCTCCTTTCCCACGCGGCCTTTGCCGCCGCGATCGCATCCGTAATCCGTAATGCGTAATCCGTAACCAGAGCAGAAGGGAGCCTACGCGGCGATTCCCTGGGGTCCCTCTCTTCTTGTCAGGGATTACGGATTACGGATTGTGTCCTTCCCCCCTCCGCCTTCGACCTCTTTGCGAGCACCAGCGCCCTGATGATCTCCAGCATCTCGCCGTTGGCGAGCGGCTGCCGGCGGGTGCGGACCATGTCCAGGAAGTGGCGGTTGAGGTTCCAATAGAAGTAATCGGCGTCGGCGACCTCGATGTCGAGCCGCCCCTTCTCGCCAAAGAGGGTCACGCGCCAGCCCGGGCGGCCGGTCTCGAGGCCGAACTGCACGCCCAGGCGCCCGTCGCGCCAGCGGTACTTGACGAGGTCAACGTCGCCCTCGCCGACGTTTTGCACGCTCTCGATGCCCGGCCCGAAGACGCTCCAGAGCATCGCCAGGCCGTGGATGCCGTAGAAGATGAGCTCGTTTGGCGAGGCGGCCTGGGCGACGAGGATGCGGCCAAGCTCCGCAAACCTCGGCCTCGCCTCCGCGATCTCGCGGGTGTACTGGAGGCCCGAGGCGGAGAAGAGCGCGACGCCGTGCTTCTCGGCCCGTGCGACGACGGCCTCGGCCTCCTCAATGGTCGCGGCGAGGGGCTTGTCAATGAACATCGGCAGCCCCGTGGCCCACAGCGGCTCGGCGAAGCGGTAGTGGCACCGCGAGCAGTCGTCGGGGAAGATGATGCCGTCCACGCCCTCGCCGCACTCGCGCGGGTCGTCGCACACCTGCGGGATGCGACACATGGCGGCGAGGGTCTCGGCGTCCTCGCGTTTCGGGTCCCACACCTTCACGATGCGGGCGTCCTCGAAGCGGCGGCCTGCGGCGGGGTCGCCGCCGAGGCCGTGCTTGGCCCACAGCTCCGGCTCGCAGCCGTTGTACATGCGGGCGAAGTACTTCCCGTGATAGATCATCGTGCCGCCGACCATGCTGAGGCGGAGCATTGGGGCCTCCTGACCAAGTGGCGAGCGTCGTGGGCGTGGCGCAGCCGCCCGCGGCTGTGGCCTCGCTTCCGCGTGGACGGGATGGTGGCGTCCTGCGGGATCGCGATGCCTGTTTCGGTCTGGTCGCTTCCGCGCGGACGGGATGGTAGCGCGTCTGGCACTGCGGGTCAAGCGGCGGCGAGCATCGGCGGGCTGTCCGCGCAAGCCGGCCCAGGGCGGGGCGAGGGCGACTGCGAGGCCGGAGCTGATTGGCCTTCGCGCTTCTCGGTCTCGCGGGGGGCCTTCAGCGGATGCCCAATCAGGCGCCGGCGCTCCGTCCTCTCCGCCTCGCGGTCGCGCTCGTCGCGCATCACTTCCCTCGGCCTTGATTTCGCCGGGAAGTGGGCGTAGAATTGGGGAGGCCAGGGAGGGCGGCGGAGACCTGCCGTGCCCGAACAGTCGGTGAAGTGCCCGCGCTGCGGTGAGATGGTCGCCGTGCCCACCAGCGGGGAGAAGGTCTATTGCCCCGGCTGCGGGCAGAAGTTCCGCTACGAGGCCCTCCCCGCGTCCGGCGAAGCGCCCAATGGCAAGGCGGCCGCGTCCGAGCAGCGCGCCGCGCCGCTCGACGGCGATGCGACGCCGACGGACCTCCCCCCGCCCAGGAAAGAGGTTCGCTGCCCCGACTGCGGCCGCCCGGTGCTGGTGCCGGTGACGGGGGAGAAGGTCTTCTGCGCCTGCGGCAGAAAGTTCCGCTACGAGCCGCCGCCCGTGACCGAGAGGCCCGCGGAGCCCGCGGCGGCCGCGCCGCCGCCGTTGGCCGCCGCGCCACCGTCGTTGGCCGCCGCCGAGCCGACGCCTCCCCCTCTGCCCCCGCCCTGCGCAATCAACGAGGTGAGGTGCCCGCGCTGCCGGGGCACGGTGAGGGTGCCGCTGTCGGGCGAAAAGGTGCGCTGCCCCGGCTGCGGGCAGAAGTTCCGCTTCGAGGCCCCGCCCGCGCCGGCCGCCGCCGCGCTCGGCGAGCCGGCGGTGCCGAGGATCGCCCCGCCGGGCGAGGTGGGGGCGGTGCCCCCAGCGGTGCCGCGGCCCGCGCCCACGCCGGCCTCGGCGGAAGAGCTTCGGCGCCTCTGGGCCGCGCTCGTCCAACTCACCCATCGGGCCTTCCAGCACGGGTGGGCGACGGAGGCCGAGCGCGCCCAGTTCCGCGAGAAGGCCGACCGTTCGGCCTCTCTCGCCACGGCGTTCCTCGGCGTCCCAGGCTCCGCGAGCTCCCCAGGCCACATCTTGCTGACCTCTGTGCTGTCGGAGATGACCCTCGACGACATCGTGAGCCTGTCGCTGGAGGACTACCGCCGCCTGTGCGAGACGCTGGAGGACGCCGACCGGTTGCTGGGCGAGCGGCTGCCCCAGGCGGTGGCGGCGCCGGCGGCCTTGGCGCCCTTGCCGGCGGCGGAGGTCCCGCTCCTCAGGCCGGCGCCCGAGGCCACAGTGACCGCGGCCCCGGCGGCTGCGCCGGCGCCGTTAGCGCCGCCCATGCCGCGGCGGGCGCGCGGGCTGACCGCTGCGGAGGCCGCCGCCGCGATAATCTCCGTCGCCGCGCTCGCCGCCGTCGTGGTCTTTCTCCCCGAAATCCAGGAGTGGGTCGGCAAGCTCAAAGGGGCCGCCCAGGTCGCGGTGAACCGGGCGCCGGAGCCCGACACTCATACGCTGGTCATCCCCGAGCCGCCGCCGCAGCCGGTGAAGAAGGCCACCCCCCGGCCGCCGCAAAAGCGAGACAAGGAGGCGGTGAAGCCGAGCACTGACCTGACAGCGACCGAGGTGCCGATCTTCGAGAAGGAGCCGCCGCCGAAGCCCGACACCTCGACGCCCGCCCCGCCCGAGAAGGCCGTGGAGGAGCCCGAGCCGCCCACGCCCACCCCCACGGCGAAGGCCGACACGCCCGAGGTGGCCTCGCCCTCCGCGCGCCTGGGCCTCGGCGTGCACAGGCTCTTCAGCGGCGGCGGAGCAGCCAACTGGGACACTGCTGGCGCCTGGGACACCCGCGGCGGCGAGATGCGGGCGCGCGCACCGGCCGGGCCGGTCGCCATCGCCGTAGCCGGCAACCCCGACTGGCGCGACTACGCCCTGCGCGCGCGCTGCCGCATCGTACGCGAAGACCGCAAGGCCCGCGAGGGCGAATACTACCTCCTCATCTTCCGCTACCAGGACGCCGCCAACTTCGCCTGCGTCCGCTTCGCCATCGAGGGCATCTACGAGATCGGCTACTACCGCGACGGCGCCTTCCGCGAGGTCGGCCGCGCACGCCACGGCCTCGGCTCGCGCTTCAACCAGTGGCACGACGTCGAGGTCGCCGTCCGCGGCGAACAGGTCTCGGTGATGGTGGACAACATCCGCACCGGCGCGCCCCCCTGGCCGCTGAAGGGGCTGGACAAGGGGCGCGTCGGCCTCGGCGTCACAGGCGGCGAGGCCGCCTTCGCCGACGTCCGAGTCCAGGTCGAACGCTGAAGGCAACCGCGAACCCCGCGAATCAACGCGAATGAGGCAGAGCCTGGGCAGCAAGAGCCGGCCCGCGAGACACGCGAGAGAACGCGAAAGCAGGACGGTCTTGAAAAGCGCAATCCGCGAGCCGCATTCCCCAATTCAGGCTCTGGACGCCCACTGCCACTGCGGGCGCCAGGACTTTCCCCCCGCCCAGGACTACGAGACGATAGCCGCGCTCCACCGAGCGGCGGGCGTGGACGCCGCCTGGATCTTCCCCCCCGTCTACGAGGTCTACGACCGCCACGACCCGGCGTTCACCGACTCGGCCGAGTGGCAGGCCCGCCGCCGCTGCGCCCACGACTACCTCCTCGCCCTCGCCGCCCGCCGAACGCCTCCGGCACAGCCGCCACCCACCTGTCATTCCGAGCCTGTCGAGGAACCTCTCAGGGGCGTGAAGCCGGGCGATGGCAGTGGCCCATGTCGCGTGCGCCAAGCCCCTGAAAGGTGCTTCGAGAGGCTCAGCATGACAGATGGGGGCATGGCCGGCCCGGTGGTTTTCCCCTTTTTCTTCGTCTGGAACGACTTTGACCTGGCGGGGCTGACCGCGGAGTACCGCGGCATCAAGTGGCACCGGCACCCCGACGAGCCGGTCTACCGCTACGACGACCCGCGCTGCCGCGCCATCCTCGACGCCATCACGGAGCGGCGCCTGCCCATCGTCCTGGAGGAATCGTTCGACAACACGATGCGCTTCCTCGACGAGTTGGCGCCCCAGGCCATCGTGGTGATTCCGCACTGCGGCTACCTCAACGGCGGCTTCTGGCGGCTGCACGGCCTGGGCGTGTGGCGGCGGCCGAACGTCTACGCCGACTCCAGCGCGGCGCCATCTCACGAGCCGGCCGTGCTTCGTGCCTTCCTCGACGCCTACGGCCCCGAGAAGCTCCTCTACGGCTCCGACTATCCCTTTGACTCGCCCGCCTTCTGCCTGGGGGCGATTCGCGCCCTGGGCCTTCCCCCTGCCGACGAGGCGTTGATCGTGGCCGGCAACGCCCTGCGCCTGGCAGGCGCAAACGGCGCTTGACAGCGGCAGCGCATTGCGGTACAACCGAGCCACGCAATCGGGATGCTCCCTTTCCTGGGTAGGAGATGCGGCGATGGACTGGGTGCTCTACGGGCAATTGAGCCTGATGATGTTCCTGGAGTTCGCGGTGTGGGGCGCGTGGGCGCCGGTGCTCGCCGCGTACCTGCTCGGGGACCTCAAGCTAAGCGGCAAGCAGACGGGTTGGGTCTACGCGATGCTGTGGCTCGCGTGCATCGTCTCGCCGTTCATCGGCGGACAGCTTGCGGACCGCTACCTTGAGACCCAGTGGTTCCTGGCCGGGGCGAGCTTTCTCGGCGGCATCGTGCTGCTGTTCGCCGCGCGGCAGCGCAGCTACGGCAAGCTCCTTGCGCTCATGGGCATCTACAGCCTGTTGTACGCCCCCACGCTCCCCCTGGTATTCTCCCTGATGATGTCGCACGCCAAGGCGGAACACGTGGGCTACATCCGCGTGTGGGGCACCATCGGCTGGATCGTCGCAGGCTTCATCCTGGCCTTCTGGCGGCGGGTCGCTGCCGGCCCGCGCTCGAGCTCGGACTGCCTCGTCCTCGGCGGCATACTCTCGTTGCTCATGGGCGCCCTGTGCATCTTCCTCCCACACACCCCGCCCGCCAAGTCGGCCGACCCCTTGGCCTTCCTCAAAGCCTTCAGGCTCCTCGAGAACCCCCAGTTCCTCGTCTTCCTTATCATCTCCTTCGTCGTCACCACCGAGCTTCAGTTCTACTACGTCCCCACGGCGCAGTTCCTCCAGGACATCGGGATCAAGAACAAGAACGTTCCTGCGGTGATGACTGTGGCGCAGATGGCCGAAATCCTGGCGATGGTGCTGGCGCTGGGCTGGTCGGTGAAGAACCTCGGCTATCAGTGGACGCTGGCGATAGGGGTGATAGCGTGGCCTGCCCGCTACGTGGTCTTCGCGCTGATGAAGCCCGTGTGGCTCGTCGTCGCCTCGCTGGCCTTCCACGGCATCGGCTACACCTTCTTCTTCACCGCGGGGCAGATGTATGTGGACAGCGTTGCGCCGCCCGACATCAAGGCCTCGGCCCAGGCCCTCATCACCGTGGCCACGCTGGGCATCGGCAACTTCATCGGCACACAGTTCACCGGCGTCATCATGGACTTCTTCAAGTTCGAGGGGAAGTTCCGTTGGCGCCCGATCTTCCTGGTGCCGTGCATCCTGACTGTGGCTTGCGCCATCGCCTTCCTCGCCCTCTTCAAGGGCTAGGGCCAGGCGGCTGCTGACCGCGTCGCGCGAGACACGAAGGGGCCGAGGCCGCTCCTCGCGGCCCCGGCCCGTTTCTTTCCGCTCTGCGCGCTTTGCGGATCTGTGGCTATCCTAGAGCTCGAAGATGCCGGAGCCTTCGACGGGGAGGCAGGGCTCGACCTGGGGCTCGCGGCCGGCTGGGTCGTAGTAGCCGCGAATCATTGCGTCGCGGAGGGCCTCGGTCGCGCCGTCGCGGCACAGGACCATGATGCACCCGCCGAGGCCCGCGCCGGCGAGTTGCGCGCCGACCACGCCCTCGACGCCCAGGGCGATGTCCACCATCGCATCCAGCTCTGGCGTCGAGCACCCATAGCTCCCGGGCACCATCATCAGAGGCGTCTCGCCCCGCTCGCAGGCGGCGATCAGGCGGTCCAGCTCGGCGTCGGACACGTCGAGTGCGATGGGCTGGCGGCGGCCGGCCGCGTCGAGGCGGCTCACGCGGTCGCCGTCGTGCGATACGGTCATGAGCCGCCCGAAGGCCGCGACGTCGCCGCGCTCGAGCGGCCCCGCGCAGTCGCGGCTGCGGAGGCACTCGGCGATGCCGAAGAGGCACACGCCGCGCACGCGGTAGCCGTCGGGCGGCTCGCGGTGGCTGAGGAAGAGCTGTTCGAGGCGGGCGGTGTCCTGGCCCTTGAGCCGCCGCAGCATCTCTGCGCGGCCGATGCGGTCGGGCAGGCCGCGCACGAGGCGCAAGATGTCGGCCTCGGAGCACTCGAGGGTCTGGGGGTTCACGTCGCGGAGGTACTGGATGCGGCTGGCCTTTTCTGGGAGGAGCGCGCGGAAGAAGAGGCACCCCGCCTCGTAGGCGGCGATGCACTGGTTGAAGGTGTCGCGTGCGTTGGCGGCCTTCTTGGCCTGGATGCCCGAGGCGCACACGACCACGCGGTGGGCGGCGGGGAAGGGGAGGATGCTTTCGACCTCGAAGGGGTAGAAGCGGACGTGAGCGATTGCGCCGCGGCGCGAGAGCTTGATGGCCGCGTGGTCGCCGGAGCCGCCGCGGGTGCCGACGAACCACTCGCCCTCGCCGCAGAGGTTGACGAATTGCTGGGGCGTGACGGCCAGGCCGTTGACCTCGACGATTGCCTCGGCCGCCGCGACGACCATGGCCGACGACGAGCTCAGCCCAGCGCCCATCGGGATGTTCCCGCTCACCATCACGTTCATCCCGCGGATGCGGCGGTTGCGGAACTTCTCCTGGAGGCGGAGCGCCGCGGCCTTGATGTAGTTGGCCCAGTCGCCCCCCGCCTCGCGCACCATGCGCATCACCTTCTCGGAGTTGATCGTCGCGATCCAGTCGTCCCAGTCGAGCGAGGCGACCTCTTCGCCGATGTTGAAGGTGCGGAACTTGAACTGTGTGAAGTCGCGGTTGTGGAGTGCGACGTTGTTGTCGGGCCGCTCCTCGACGACCATCAGGACCTCTTTGTTGATGGCCATGAGGTTGTTGTGGCCGCCGCGGTGGTCCACGTGGCGGCCCATGAGGTTCACACGGCCCGGCGAGCGGACGATGAGGACGCGGGCCTCGGTGCCGTAGACGCGGGCGAACTCCAGGAGCGTGTCGCGGTAGGCGCGGCGGCGCTCGTCGTGGAGGGCGGGGTCGGGGCCGTAGATTTCGGCAAAGCGTTTCCTCAGCCGCGGCTCGTCGCCGTCGAGGACTCTCAGCCATTCCTCCACGGTGCGGCGGGGACGTGGCGCCGGCTCGCGCAGCTCGATGCCCCGCGCAATCGCCTCCTGGCGCCGAAGGTAGTCCTCGATGTCCAGCAGCTCCTCGGGGTTGTTGAAGGCCAGCACCCAGTTCGGGTCGTCCACGTCCACGGGGATGATCTTGTATCGGAACGAGCCGTCGGGGTTGCGTGCGGCGGCGAGGACTGCGATGGCGTCGGTGAGGTACTCCTCGCGCTGCGCATTGTCGGCGGTGATCTGGCGAAGCGCCTCGTAGAGGGCGCGGGCCTTGAACATGTAGACCGAGACGTTGACCTTGGAGGTGACCTCTTCGAGCTGGTCGGCGGAGAGGACGGTGTGGGAGCCGTCGGCCTCGGGGATGACGAAGCGGGTCTGGTCGGGGCGGATGAGCGCGCGGAGTGCGGGCAGCGGCGTGGCCCGCTCGCTCTGGAGCCTGGCGAGGAGCTCGCCGAACATCAGGCGGGCCTTGTCGGGCCGCGGCTCGGCCTCGCGGATGATGCCGAGCAAGTAGTCGTTCGCCAGGTCGGGCGAGGCCTCCTTCTCGCGGAGGATGCGGCCGAGGGCGCGGGCGCGGGCCACGTCGCGGGCCTCCACGGTCGCGTGGAGCGCGCCGTCGCGGCGGAAGACGATGCGGCCGCTGTCCGGCCAGCGCTCCTTCGGCGCCACAGTCACCGCGAGGTCCGCCCCACGCTCGCGGAACTCGCGCACCAGCTTGGCGATGGCGCGCGGGTCAATCACCTTGTCGCCCGCCACCACCAACACGTCGCCCTGGTAATACTGGCGTTCGAGCAGGTAGGCGGCCTGCTTCGCGGCGTTCCCCGTCCCGATGGGGTTGAGCTGGTAGACGAAGTCCACACCCTCGGGGTGCTCGCGGAGCACCTCGGCGGCGACCTGCTCGCCGAGGACGCCCACGACGACCACGTGGCGGCGGATGCCGCACTGCTCGTAGACCTCAATCGCGCGGTTGATCGCTGCGCGGCCCGCAACGGGGAAGCAGACCTTATGCTTGTCGCGCGAGCGCATCCGCGTGCCGCGCCCGCCGCAGAGGATGACGGAGACCGGGCCTTGGAGGTCCGGGCTTGCGGGCGGCTCTGGGAATGCGCGGATCGTCTCCAGCGCCGCGGCCAGTTGCGCGGCCGCGGCCCGGGCCTCCTCGCTCGGCGGCGGCTCAGCGCGCGGGACGACCCGTTGCCCCTCGCGGTCAATCTCCACCACCCCCTGGCGCCACAGCGCCAGCATCCGCTCGTGAATCTCGGGCGAGAACCGCTCGACGAAATCGAGTACGCGCTTCACCCTCGGCACCCCATCTGTCACAAGCGACCAAAGCACCCCGACCTATTCTAGCTATCGCCAGGGCGCTGAGTCAACGAGCCAATCACTTGACGCGGCACCCCGCAGGGCTACAATGGCTGGAGACAGGGGGGTTGGGCCGATGGAGGCGACATGAAGCCCGTTCGCATTGGGGTCGTGGGGCTCGGCTGGTGGGCGTGCGAGGTGCACATCCCGAACCTGCTGAGGGTGCCGGGGGCCGAGGTCCGCGCCCTGTGCAGCCGCTCGCCGAAGAACATTGAGCGGGGGCGAAAGGCGCTGGCGGGCCGCGCCGAGCCGCTGGTCTTCGACGACTACGAGAAGCTCCTCGCCTCCGACGCCGTGGACGCCGTTGTGATTTGCGCCCCAAACTATCTGCATGCGCCAATGACCCTCGCCGCGGTCTGGGCAGGGAAACACGTGCTGGTGGAGAAGCCGCTCGGCCTCGACCCCGCCGAGTGCCAGCCAATCGTTGCCGAGGCGGCGGAGCGGCGGCTCGTCGTTCAGGTGGGTGTCGAGCTGCGCTACTCGGACGTGGCGCAGGCGATGCGTCGCCTCGTGGCCGCCGGCGCCATCGGCGACCTCGCCCTCCTCCGCACCGACATCTGGCGCCAGTGGGGCGCCCCAGGCTCCTGGCGGGCCGACGTGGCCAAGAGCGGTGGCCTCTTCCACGAGCTGGGCGTCCACTACATTGACCTGTTGAGTTTCCTCGCGGGCGGGCCGCCCCTGTGGGTGTCGGCCGCGGGCGGCGTGCGGGCGGTCGCCCGCGACTACGACTACGCCTTCACCACCCTCGGCTACGAGGGCGGCGTCGTGGCCGCATTCGGAATGTGCCTCTTCGCCGCCGGCGCACGCGAGGAGATCATCGTCGAGGCCATCGGCACCACGGGCCGTCTTGTGGGCGACATCATCAGCGGCAAGCTCACCCTCTGGCCGAAGGGCGGCGAGCCCCAAGACCACTCGCCCAAGCGGGCCGACGCCAAGGTCTTCGGCTTCCCCGGCTCCCTCGAAAGCGTCGCCTCCTTCATCCAATGCGTCCGCACCGGCGCCAAGCCCTCCGCCGATGCCGCCGTGGGCGAGGCCCTCTGCCGCGCCTGCCAGGCCGCCCGCCGCTCCGCCGCCCAGGGCGGAGAGAGGACAGGAATCTGAGGGCGACCACGAATGACACGGATTCCACGGATACGAACAACCGACAGGAGACCAGCCATGCTAACGACCGCCTTCTCTATCCGTGCCCATCCGTGCCCATCCGTGGTCGTCTTCATCTTGCTTTCTCTGTGCCCTCTGTGCCTCTGTGGCGAATCCCCTCTCAGGAGCCCGAAGATGAAGGCCGGCTTTGCGGAGCGCGACATCACCCCCTCCGAGGGCATGGAACGCCCCGGCGGCTACGGCAAGTCGTTCCACAAAGGCCCCGCCCACGACCCCTGCAAGGTGCGGGCCGCCGTCTTCGACGACGGCACCACCCGCGTCGCCCTCGTGGGCATTGACGCCCTCGCCGTGCCGCGCAGACTCGTCCTCGACGTGCGCGAAGGCATCGAGAAGCAGTGCGGCATCAAGCCCGCGGCGGTGATGATCGGCGCATCCCACACCCACTCCGGCGGCCCGACCTGCATGGTCCAGCCCGGCGAGTTCGACCACGCCTCCGACCTCGCCAAGAAGCTGGCCTACGAAATGTCCTCGTGCGCCGACCCGAAGTACCTGGCCACCGTCAAGCAGGCCCTCATCGAGGCCGTCGTGGAGGCCGACCAGAAGCGCGTCGAGGCGAAGGCCTGCGTCGGCTCGGGCCGCGCCGAGGGCGTCGCCTTCAACCGCCGCCAGCGGATGAAGAACGGCCTGTCCTACTCCCATGCCGGGAAGGGCAACCCCGACATCCTGGGCTACGCCGGGCCGACCGACCCCGAGGTCGGCGTCATCGGCGTCTGGGCCGCCCCCGACCAGGCCCCGAAGGACGCCACCGGCAAGTTCCTCGGCTGCGTCGTCAACTTCGCCTGCCACGGCACCGCGGGCGTCGCCGGCACCTCCGCCGACTGGATTTATTACCTCGAGCACACCGTCCGCGGCGTCATGGGCGAGAGGGCCATCGTCGTCTTCCTCAACGGCGCCTGCGGCGACGTCACCCAGGTGGACAACCTCAGCCCCTACACCGGCGAGTTCGGCGAGCGGGCCGGCATCAAGATCGGCCAGAGCGTCGGCGCCGAGGCCCTCAAAGTCCTCGCCAGCGCCACCCCCGGCCACCTCGGCCCCACCGCCGCCAGGACCGAGGTCCTCCGCATCCCCCGCCGAAAGCCATCACCCGCCAAGCTCAAGGCCGCCCTGGAGACCGTCGCAAAAGACCCCAAAGAGGTCGGCCACACGGCCTGGACTTTTGCCAAAGAAACCGTCCTCCTCGACGCCCTCCTCCAGAAGGAGCCAGTCGCCGAGGTCGAGGTCCAGGCCATCCAGGTCGGCCCCGCCATCTTCCTCGCCAACCCCGCCGAGTTCTTCTGCCAGCTCGGGCTCGACATCAAGAAGGGCAGCCCCTTTCCCTTCACCTTCCCAGTCGAGCTGGCCAACGGCTGCGTCGGCTACGTGCCCACGGAGGAGGCATTCGGCCCCCACGGCGGCGGCTACGAGACGCGGCTGACCGCCTACAGCAACCTCGATGTCACGGGCGGCCCCAAGATCGTCGCCGCCTCCATCGCCCTCGCCAAGACCCTCGCCCCCGGCCCCGTCCCAGAGCCCCCCCGAGCCGGCCCCTTCACCAAGGGGTGGGAATACGGCACCGTGCCGCCCGAGACCGACTGAGAGGCAGGCGATGCGCGATCCTCTCGCAGTGTTTGACTCGTGCTCGTTGCATGACTGCTGCGAAACCTTGGGCAGGACCCGTTATGCTCGACGCGAGAGGCTTGGGCTTGACGGCCACTGTCCAACGGGGGTATGATGTCAGGCGGCGGCAGGGCCGCTTGCGGGTAGCTGTCAGCCACCTGATTCACCCCCGCAAGGTCTGCGGAGGCAGAACCCCGGGGGGCTCCCTTGTCAGAATGCCTGCTTCGATGCTGTCATGTTGCCACTATGGCGGGATTGAGAATGACGTGCCGTGTCGGGCAGGGAGGCGGGCGACGCAGAAAGGAGGACCAGGCATGCGAATGAGCGGACGAGTGGCGGTGTGGCTGGCGGCCCTGGCTCTCGCGGCGCTCCCCGTCGCGGGCGCACTGGCCGGCGAGGACGCCAAGAAGGAGGAGGCCCTGCCGAACCTGGACGGGGTGTGGACGGGTTTCACGGTGGAAGGGAAGGGCGAGACGCCCGACCGCGGGCCGGTCCACCTGAAGCTGACGATCAAGGGCGACCACGTGGACGCCGAACGCCTCGACGGCCAGAAGCTGCCGATGACCGAGGGAACCGTGAAGCTGACCCCCGGCAAGCCGATGCAGATGGACGGCACGGAGAGCAACCCGCGCGGCAGGGTGCGCACCTACCTCGGCATCGCCGAGCTGAACGGCGACACACTCAAGTGGTGTGTCTCAACGCCCAACAATCCGCGCCCCACGGACTTCGAGACCAAGCGCCCCAGCTTCCTCGTCATCCTCAAGCGCCAGAAGCCGCAGAACTGAGGCCCCTCAGATGGCCCACACCCACACGGTCGGCAGGCACCTGGTCCAGCGCCTCGAGGAGGCCGGCCTGGGCCACGTCTTCGGCATCCCGGGCGACTACGTGCTGCGCTTCTACGACCTCCTGGAGGCCAGCCGCCTCAAGGTGGTGGGCACCTGCACCGAGCAGGGCGCGGCCTTCGCCGCCGACGCCTATGCGCGGGTGAACGGCCTGGGGTGCGTGTGCATCACCTATTGCGTGGGGGGGCTCAACACGATCAACGCCGTGGCCGAGGCCTACGCCGAGAAGTCGCCCGTCATCGTCATCAGCGGCGCGCCGGGACTCCAAGAGCGGGTCCGCCACCCACTCCTCCACCATCGCGTGCGCGACTTCAACACCCAGCGGCGCATCTTCGACGAGGTCACCGTCGCCTCCGCCGCCCTCGACGACCCCGCGAAGGCCCCCGGCCAGATTGACGAGGCCATCGCTGCCTGCCACCGCCACAAGCGCCCCGTCTACATCGAGCTGCCGCGCGACCTGGTGGACCGCCCCTGCGCGGCGCCGGCGCCCCCGGCCGCGGAAGCCCCGAAGAGCGACCCCGCGGCGCTGCGCGAGGCCCTGGGGGAGGCCGCAGCCATGCTCCGGCGGGCCAAACGCCCCGTCATCCTCGCCGGCGTCGAGCTCCACCGCTTCGGCCTCCAGGCGTCGCTCCTGCGGCTCATGGAGCGGACGGGTTACCCCGTCGCGGCCACGCTCCTCGGCAAGTCGGTCGTCTCGGAAGTCCACCCCCAATACCTCGGCGTCTACGAGGGCGCGATGGGCAGAGAGGACGTCCGCCGCTCCGTCGAGGGCGCCGACGCCGTGCTCATCCTCGGAGCGTTCATGACCGACATCAACCTCGGCGTCTTCACCGCGCACCTCGACATGAGCCGGGCGGTCTACGCCACCTCCGAGCGCATCGCCATCCGCCACCACCACTTCGAGGGGGTGACGCTCCGCGACTTCATCCACGGGCTGCTGCGCGCGCCCATCGGACCGCGCCGCAGAGTCGCGCTCCCGCCCAGAAAGCCGCACGCCCCCTTCCGCCCGCAGCGCAACCGCCCAGTCACCGTCCGCCGCTTCTTCGCCCGCCTCAACGACTTCCTCGAAGACAACTTCGCGGTCGTCTGCGACCCCGGCGACAGCTTGTTCGGCGCCGCCGACCTCGTCATCCACCGCAAGACCGAGTTCCTCGGCCCCGCCTACTACGCCTCCATGGGCTTCGCCGTCCCCGCCGCGCTCGGCGTCCAGATCGCCAGGCCCCGCCTGCGGCCAGTCGTCCTCGTCGGCGACGGCGCCTTCCAGATGACCGGCCAGGAGCTCGCCACCATCGCCCGATGGGGCCTCAACCCCATCGTCATCGTCCTCAACAACAAGGGCTACACCACCGAGCGCTTCATCCACGACGGCCCCTACAACGACCTCCTCAACTGGGCCTACCACGAGATGCCCAAGCTCCTCGGCACCGGCTGGGGCTGCGAGGCGCGCACCGAGGGCGAACTCGAGGACGCCCTCGCACGCGCACGGGCCAACACCCGCTGCTTCTCCCTCATCAACCTCCACCTCGACCCCTACGACCGCTCGCCCGCCCTCGAGCGCCTCGCCTGCCGCCTCGCCCGCCAGGTCGCCCAGAAGCCGACCTAGACGCCTCCCTTGCCGCGCGCCCCATCCTCCCAATGGGGCGCTAGCCCCCCGACACCGGAACAGAGGGCCAATGCGCGCGCAAGCCATTTGGCCCTCTGTGCCAAAGTTTGGCACGCTCCCTAAGCGCCGCTCTGCCAACCGCTTGCCGCCCGTGCTCTGCCCCGCGCGGCAGGGGGCCAGCCCGCTCTCCCCAAACAATTGGCCCTCTGTCCCCGCCTCGCCACCCGCGCCCCCCACGGCCGCGGCCCCGGCCCAAGACCCAGAGCCCGGCCCCCGCGAGCCGGTCGCTGCGCCCCAGCGCCGGAGGGGGTGTACTGACTCCACCCCAGATTCTGAAAAGGGCTACCCCCTTCTCCCTACCCTCTCCCTGGAAGGGAGAGGGGCTTCCAACCCCCCTCCCTCTCAGGGAGGGGGTAGGGGGAGGGTCGGAGCCTCTGGCGAGAGAGGGGCAATGCCTGCTGCCGCCGGCGAGCGGGCAGGCCAGAGCAGGCCCGCGAAGCCGCAAGCGGCGCGGGGACCATGGCACAGGGGATTACACGCACCCCAGCGCGCGCCACCCTCTTGCTCCATGCCCGCCTTTCTGCTTTCATGTCCCTGTCATCCGTGCCAGCCGTGGCCGCCCACCTTCTGGCCTTCGAGAGGAACGCGACTGTGTCGCACCCCGTCATCCCGGACCATTGGCGCTGGTTCCCCGAGGCACGCTTCGGGTTGTTCATCCATTGGGGGCCTTATGCGGTCTACGGGCGGGGAGAGCAGGTGCTCTTCCGCGAGCACCTCGACCAGCGCGAGTACGCCGAGGCCGCCTGCCGCTGGAGGCCCGACTGCTTCGACGCGGCCGAGTGGGCCGAGGTCGCACGCGACGCGGGCATGCGCTACGCTGTCCTCACGACCCGCCACCACGACGGCTTCTGCCTGTGGGACTCGGCCTTCACCGACTACTCCTCGGCGGCCCAGGCGGCGCGGCGCGACTTCGTCCGCGAATACGTCGAGGCGTTTCGCGCCGCGGGCCTCCGCGTGGGCCTCTACTACTCGCTCGCCGACTGGCGTGTGCCTGCCTACTGGGAGGGCCCGGCCCATGCCCCTGAGTGTTGGGCGGCATTCCGCAGCTACGTCCACAACCAGGTGCGCGAGCTGCTGACGAATTACGGGCGGATCGACGTCATGTGGTTCGACGGCGCCTGGCCCCACGACCAGCGGGCCTGGGGCAGCGCCGAGCTGGTGAAGATGATCCGCGCCCTCCAGCCAGGCATCCTCATCAACAACCGCTTGGGGACCGCGCCGGCCGATGCGGAGCTGTCGGCCGATGGTGGCCTCGGGGCCGGCGAGAGCCGCACCCTCGGCGACTTCGGCACCCCAGAGCACCACATCACCGCCGACCCGAACCGCCTGTGGGAGAGCTGCCAGGTGAGCACCTGGCGGCTCTGGGGCTACGCCATCGGCGAGCGCTGGCGGCCCGCCGACCTGCTCCTCGACATGCTCGTCGAGGCCGCGAGCAAAGGGGGGAACCTGTTGCTCAACGTCGGCCCCAAGCCCGACGGGCGCCTGCCCGAGCAATTCGTCGAGCGTGCCCGCGCCGTCGGCGCCTGGCTCCGCGTCCACGGCGAGTGCATCTACGGCTCCGAGGCAGGCGAGGTCTGCGAGTTCATCACATACGGCCGCCAGACCCGCAAGGGGGACAACCTCTACCTCGTCATTCGCTTCTGGGACGGCCGCCCCACCCTCGCCCTCGGGGGCCTGGCCACGCCCGTGCGTCGGGCCACGCTCCTGACCACCGGCCAGCCGCTCGAGTTCGCGCAGACCCAGGACCACGTTGTCATCCAGGGACTGCCCCCCAAGCCGCCCACCGACCTTTTCCCCGTGATCAGGTTGGAGTGTGACGGCCCGCCGAGGCCGTGCCCCTGGGCTGCCGAGCGCCTCTGGTGTGGCGACCCGCGGCGGATGACCCCCTGGGCCGCCGCGCGCGGAACGTCGGTCTTTGCCGATGGCCGCCCCCGCCGCTAGCGCCCGCACAGCGTCCGAGGGCGGCCCGGCCTGCAATCGCCGCTGCCTTCCAAGGAGTGCGCCATGGCCTTGACTATCAGCCGCTGCCCCGAGAACCCGATCGTGGTGCCGGGGCTCTTCCCCTGGCGGATGGCGACCGTGTTCAACCCCGGCGCGCTCTACGAGGACGACAGGTTCTTCCTCTACGAGCGAGCGGCGGGCGGGCTGAGGCCGTTCCAATGCTGCATCGGCCTGCTGGAGAGCGAGGACGGGGTGCACTTCCGCCACGTCTCGGACAAGCCGGTCTTCACGCCCGAGATGGCGGGGAGCAAGCACGGGAGCGTGCAGGACCCGCGCGTCGTGCGGATAGGCGACACCTGTTACATGACCTTCGCCTTCCGCCCCTATGCCTGGTGCTGTAACCCGACGGGGCTTGGGGTGCCTGAGTCGCATCAGCCCCAGATTCCCGGCGTACGGTTCCGCCCCGAGGAGAACCAGACCCGCAGCGGCATCGCCGTCTCACGCGACCGCGTCCACTGGGAGTTCTTCGGCTGGGCAACGCCGCCGGAGCTGGACGACCGCGACGCGATCCTCTTCCCCGAGAAGATCGGCGGCCGCTTCGCCCTGCTGCGGAGGCCGCTGAGCTTCGTGGGTACCGACACCGGCCACGGCGCCGACCTGCCGGCCATCCGCATCAGCTTCTCGGAGGACCTGCGGACCTGGACAGAGCCCGAGGTCGTCGCGCTGCCCGAGCAGCCCTGGGAGGGCAACCGCATCGGGGGCGCTGCGCCCCCGATCCGCACCCCCGACGGCTGGCTCGTCCTCTACCACGGCGTCGAGGACCTCCATCCCCCCACCCGCCGCGTCTGCTATCGCGTCGGGGCCATGCTCCTCGACCTCGCCGACCCGCGGCGCGTCCTCGCCCGAACCAGCCGCTTCATCATGGAGCCCGAAGCCTACTACGAGAGGTTCGGCCTCTACATCCCCAACGTCATCTTCCCCACCGCCAACGTGGTGAAAGACGGCCTGCTGTGGATTTACTACGGCGTGTGCGACACCGCCATCGCCCTGGCCACCGTGCCCCTGGAGGAGTTGGTGGGACACCTCCAGGCCCACGCCTCGTGAGGAGCGCGGGCGCTAGGCCTCCTCGTCCACCTCGAGCTCCTCGAAGTCTTCCTTACTCGCGCCGCAGTCGGGGCACACCCAGTCCTCGGGCAGATCCTCGAAGGGGGTGCCGGGAGGCACGTCGTTATCCGGGTCGCCCTCGTCGGGGTCATAGACATAGCCGCAAAGCGTGCAACGCCACTTGGTCATCGTATCGGCTCCTTTCCCAGAGCGCCGCGATGATGGCGGCACCCGCTCAGCTTCCGAGGTCCACCGCGCGCCCGATAGATCGCGCGGCAAGACAATGAAGCGCAGAAGGGGCGACTTGTCAACCGCTTTTTGCGTTTCCTGGCCAATTTTTTGCCGCCGACGGCCCTGAAGCCGTAACCTGAAGGAGAACAAGGACTTGTGGCGACCCCCTGCTGCCGCGGTCCCCAAGGGTGCCTGAATCATAGGCAGGGAGTTGGCAACCGAGCATGGCTTCTGATCCCTGCATGTCCGCGCAGAGTCGAGGCACCCGACCCTCACCCTGCCCTCTCCCTGGAAGGGAGAAGGGTCAGACCAACCCCCCTCCCTTTCAGGGAGAGGGGTGGGACCAACCCCCCTCCCTCTCAGGGAGGGGGTAGGGGGAGGGTCGAGCGCCCACCCCGCCCCCAGCGCCCGACCCTCACCCCGCCCTCTCCCTGGAAGGGAGAGGGGTCAGACCAACCCCCCTCCCTCTCAGGGAGGGGGGAGGGGGAGGGTCGGAGCTGGTGCTTACAGAAACCAGCGGGCTGGGGAGGCACACGCTTGGCGCCCTGCGGGGCCGCGGGGCGCCGAAAAACCGGCCGCGCCGCGTTTTTTGCTTGACAGGCCGCTCAGGGACGCTATACTAATGGTATCCCCGCACAGGCACCCTCCCCGTCAAAGGACTCGCGTCTCCGTGGACCTCTACAGCGCGCTCGGGCTGGCGCAGGAGCCGTTCTCCACGACGGCCGACCCCGCGTTCATGTATGCGTCGCAGGAGCACCGCGAGGCGCTGCTGCGCCTCCAGCTCTCGCTGCGCCAGCGGCGGGGCCTCAATGTGATCATAGGCGACATCGGGGTGGGGAAGACCACCCTGTGCCGCAAGCTCTACGACGACATCGCGCGCGAGGAGGGCTACGTCATCCGCGTGGTGGACGACCCGTCGTTCCGCAGCGAATACCAGTTCATGGCCTACCTGCTCCAGGCCTTCGGCGTGCCGCGCCACGGCCGCTCGGGCTACGACTACAAGGAGTGCTTCCGCAACTTCCTCCTCGAGATGGTCGAGAAGGGCCAGACGCCCATCCTGCTGATTGACGAGGGGCAGATTCTCAGCCCCGCCATCCTCGAGATGATCCGCATGTTCCTCAACTTCGAGACCGCGCAATTCAAGCTCCTCCAGCTCGTCATCTTCGCGCAGCTCGAGCTTCTCGAGCGCCTGCGGGTGCGGCGGAACTTCCTCGACCGCATCGCGCTCCGCTACATCCTCAACCCGCTCCAGGAGCACGAGGTGGCCGAGATGATCGCCTTCCGCCTCGAGGTCGCCGGCTACCCGCCCGACCGCCCGGCGCTCTTCACCCCCGACGCCGTCCGCGCCATCTATGAGGCCACCGGCGGCCTCCCGCGGCCCATCACCATGCTGTGCCACAACGCCCTCGAATACCTCATCCTCAACCAGCGCGGCGTCGTGGACCGCGAGGTGGTCGAGCAGTGCACCCAGCGCGAGGCGGCCTTCGCCGCCGCCGTCGCCTGAGACGGGAGTTCACGTTAGGAGCATCCGAAAGCCATGCCAGTGAAAGCCGCTTCCCTTCCGGCCTCCGAGCGCGAGCTGACCGCGATGGAGCGCCTGCTGAGCCTCAGCCGCCGCGAGACCGCCGCGCGGCCCCTCGGCCCAAGACCCACCCAGGCCGACATCCGCCACATCCCCCTCGCACAGCTCCGGGCCAACCCCAACCAGCCGCGCAAGGCATTCGACGAGGAGGCCCTCGCCGAACTCGTCGAGTCCATCCGCGCGCGCGGCGTCATCCAGCCCCTACTCGTCAGGCCCCTGCCTGAGAGCGACACGACCGCGGCCCGCGAGGCCGAGGCATTTGAGATCGTCGTCGGCGAGCGACGCTTCCTCGCCGCCGGGCGGGCCGGCCTCGCCACAGTGCCCTGCATCGTCAGGACCCTCGACGACCGCGAGGCATTCGTCCTCTCCGTCGCCGAAAACGTCGCCCGCGAGGACCTCAACCCGATTGACGAGGCGGCGGCCTATCGCCGCATGCTCGACGAGCGCTTCGCCGCCAACCAGGGCGAGGTCGCCGAAATGATCGGCGTCCACCGCACCCGCGTCAACCACAAGCTCCGCCTCCTCAACCTCGACCCGCGCATCCAGGAACACGTGCGGAGCCGGCCCGCCGCCGTCTCCCTCACCCACCTGGAGGAGCTCGCCCGCCTCCAGCCGGGCGACGCCCAGCACGCCCTCTACCTGGCCGCCGCCGAGCGCGGCATGTCCACCCGCGAGCTGCGCTCCCGCGTGGACGCCCTCCTGCGCCCCGAGGCCACGCGGCCAGCCGTCTCCAGGAGCATCATGGCCTTCGACCGCGGCGTCCGCGTCGGCATCTACCCCACCAAGTACACCATCCGCTTCCCCCGCGCGGCCGACGAGCCGGTGGACCTCCCCCGCATCGTGGGCGACCTCGAGCGCCTGCTCGCCGAGCTCAAGGCCCGCCTCAGCGGCTGACGCCAACGCCTCCTCGTCGTCGCGCTTGAAACTTCCCCCGAATACCCGTACGATCCTGCCAACTTCTGCCAACGTCCCGAAGGTTCCAATACCTCCGGGACGTTAGCCATGCCCCACGGACGATGGAGCCCCTCAATGGTTCGGAGCTGCTCGATGCTCGTCACGCTGCTCGCAGCCGCCCTTGCCGCCCTTGCAGCCGAGGCCCCGGCACCCAAGGCGGCGGAGCCGATCGTCGCCGCCGTCCGAAAGGAGGTCTCCCTCTCCGTCGCCACGGGCCAGGAGAAGCGCGAGTACGGCCTCACGCGAGTCCAGCGCGACGGCCAGGAGGTGGTGCCGCCCGCCAACATGAAGCTCGACCCCAAGACGGGCGTATTCACCTGGACGCCGACCCCCAGCCAGGCGGGCGACTACGAGATCGCCTTCCTCATCAGGAACCCCAACGCCGAGAACGAGCGGACGACTCGCCGCATCCGCGTCGAGCCTCCGCCTATCGTGCCCCCAGGCGACAACAGCGAGATCGCCAAGCTCCTCCGCCAGTGGCACAAGGAGGGCACCGCCGCAGGCAACACGGGCGACTTCTACGACAACCGCGACCGCGGCCACTCCATGCTCAACACCGCCCCTTACCCCCAGCTCGACAGGATCGAGTACACCAAGGAGCAGCTCGACCGGCGGATGGACTGGGCGCTCCAGCTCCACTTCCTTCATCCCCACGTCGTCTTCGGCAACTCCTCCACCGCCTCGGGCGACCCCAACTGGGGCAGCAACCCGCGCCACGCGCTCTACATCCCCGGCGCCGCCCAGGTCCTCCACGCCCAATACACCCGAAACCACCTCTACATCTACCCGGAGCACATAGACCACGACCCCGGCCACAACGGGCGCGGACGCGGCTACGGCGACCTCTTCCCCGCCAACACCCCCTACTTCATCGTCTCCCAGGGCTCCTCCGGCTCCGACCAGCCCTTCATGCGCGCCGTGCCCTACACCCTGGCCGCCTTCCGCCCCGAGGTCAAACGCCTCCTCATCGAGCGCGGCCTCCTGATGCCAACCGTCCAGATGATCCTGCGGATGTGCTACAAACAGGTCGCCAAGCCCGAGGACTACCTGACCGGCAAAGCACACCCCACCGTCTTCGAAGGCCCCGAGGTGAATGCCCTCAAGATGGTGCAAATGGCCCACGAGATGCAGCGCGACAACGTCCCGCCCATGGCCCAGCTCGCGGCGTTCGAGGAGGACCTCGCGCTCAACGGGCAGGACTACTTCGAGGCCCCAGGCGTCAGCGAGCGGCTCTTCGACACCCCCTGCGTCATCGCGCGCATCCACCGCTCGACGAGGCACACCCGCCGCATGATCGTCAGCGCCAAGGCCAGCTTCGACGCCAACAAGCGCCCCCTGACCTTTCACTGGGTCGTCCTCCGCGGCGACGCCGCCCGCATCAGGATCACCCCAGTCGAGAAGGACGGCTCCGTCGTCGAACTCCTCATCCCCTGGCACGAGCGGTTCACACTCCCCAACTCGGGCATAGCAACGAATCGCGTGGACATCGGCCTCTTCGTCCACAACGGCGCCTACTACTCAGCCCCGGCTTTCGTCTGCGTCTACTCCCTCGACGACGAGGCCCGCACCTATGCCCCCGACGGCCGCATTGTCGAGATGTTCTACGGCTATGGCGACTCCACCATCGGCTACCCCCACGCCCCGCAGAAGGTCCGCGACCCCAACTACGACGTCACCGACTGGGCCGCCCTCCTCGCACTCCTCGACCCCGCCCGCAAGGACTTCGCCGCCGAGCGCTTCCGCGAGCGCCTGTCGCCCCAGGCCATCGCCGCCCTCCTCCCACTTGCCGCGGAGCTTGAGGCCGCCGCCGGAAAGCTCAAAGAACCCCAGCAGAAGCTCGACGACGCCCAGGCCGCCGCAAATAAGGCCGCCGCCGCCCTCAACGACGCGAAGAAGAAACTCGACGAGGCCAGGAAGGCCGCCGGCGACAAGCCCTCCGACGAAGCCCGCAAGGCCCTGGACCTGGCCGAGGCCAAGCTCAAGGAGCTCGACGACGCGCGCAAGAAGGCTGACGCCACGCTCAACGAGGCCCGCAAGCACCTCGACGCCGCCCAGGGCGGCCTCGCCCGCGTCCTCACCAGCGACCTCCCAGGCGTCCGCGGCTGGGCCAAAGACCACCTCGAAGCACCACTCAACGCCATCCGCACCGAGCACGACTTCTACCTCCGCCACGCCAAAGCCATTGACGACCTCGCCAACGCCTGCCAGGATGCCGCCCGCAAGAAAGCATTCCTAGACGCCCGCGAGGCCCTCATCCGCGACGGGATAATGAAGGCGGAAGAGGGGGCCATGAGGAAGGCAGGAATGCAGGAGAAGGCTGTCGAGCCGACAGGTGGCGCCACACTCGCCCTCAGCCCCGTCATCCCAGGCCCCGAGCCGCCGCTCCAGCGCCTCACCAAGTACGAGCGCAGCCGCCTCGAATGGTTCAACATCTGCATCCTCCAGAACGTCCTCTACCCGGGCGCGCTCAACCGCCGCCAACACCGCAACTTCGTCTCCGTATTCCTGACCACCAAGAAGTCCTGGCGCGACGTCTACCACTACGACGACAAAGGCCGGCTCACCGGCTGGACCCGCCACGAGGGCGCCGAGCGCAAGGACTTCACCCCCGACGGCGCACTCGTCACCAGGAAAGACGCTTTGGGCCGCGCCATCGAGGCCCGCACCGTGGACTACCTCGCCGAAGGCGGCGAGCGCCAGGGGCGCACCCTCAAGAGCAAGCCCGGCGACACCATCCGCCACTACGCCTACGACGGCGACCAGGACCGCCTCGGCCGCGTCGCCCACACCGAGAAAGCCCCCCAATGAGCGCCACCACTCCCTCCCCTGGCTCCCCTCCCGAAGGTTCCAATACCTTCGGGAGGGTAACCGAACCCGACCCCGCCTGGAGGTCGGCGAAGCGACCCTCCCGAACGTATGGCCCCAGTCCCCCTCCCGAAGGTTCCAATACCTTCGGGAGGGTAACCGAACCGGACCCCGCCTGGAAGTCGGCGACGCGACCCTCCCGAACGTATGGCCCCAGTCCCCCTCCCGAAGGTTCCAATACCTTCGGGAGGGTAACCGAACCCGACCCCGCCTGGAAGTCGGCGAAGCGACCCTCCCGAACGTATGACCCCAGTCCCCCTCCCGAAGGTTCCAATACCTTCGGGAGGGTAACCGAACCCGACCCCGCCTGGAAGTCGGCGAAGCGACCCTCCCGAACGTATGACCCCAGTCCCCCTCCCGAAGGTTCCAATACCTTCGGGAGGGTAACCAAACCCGACCCCGCCTGGAGGTCGGCGACGCGACCCTCCCGAACGTATTGGAACGTTCGGGAGGGCGGCAGTCGCTATGAGATGACCCGATGGAAATGACCTCTCGCCAGCGCGTCGAGGCCGCCCTGCGGCACCAGGAGCCCGACCGCACGCCGTTCTTCGAATACGTCCTCCTCTCGCCCCTGGCCGACCAATTCCTCGGCCGCCGCTACGCGGGCGACCCGGCCAACTGGGCCGCCTGCGTCGAGGCCCTCGGCTGGGAGGGCGCGGTGCGCCAGAACGCCACCGACCGCCTCGACCTCGCCGCAACCCTAGGCCACGACATGCTCTATGCCACGCCGAACCCGCTGCCCCCGAGGCCGCCAGCGCCACCGGCCCCGGCGACTCCGCCGCCCGAAGACCCCGTGGAACGGGTTCGGCTGCGGAACGAGCGGGCCGCGGCGGTCGCCAACCCTGCGCCCCACGACGACTCGCTGCGGATCTATGTCGAGTTGAAGGAAGAGATGCGGCGACGGGAAATGGACCTCCCCATCCTCGCCCCAGCCTACGCCCACGGGGTGTGGACCGATGTGGACCTGATGCAGACGATGGTGCTCGCCCCCGAGGTGGCCCACGAGCACTTCGCCCTGGCCACCCGCCGCTCGCTTGCCGCCGTTGACAAGTACACCGCCCTCGGAGTAGACCAGATCGGCGTCGGGGGCGACTTCGCGGGCAATCGCCCCCTCATCTCGCCCGAGGCCTATCGCGCCTTCATCGTCCCCGAGGTCCGCAAGCTCGCACGCCGCGTCCACGCCGCCGGCCTCTGGGCCGTCAACGCAAGCGACGGCAACCTCTGGCCGGTCATCGAGGACTTCCTCTTCGGCTGCGAGGCCGACGGCTACCTGGAGATAGACCTTCACGCGGGGATGGACCTGCGGCGGCTCAAGGCCGCCTACGGCGACCGCGTGACCTTCTTCGGCAACCTCGATTGCGGCAACGTCCTCAGCTTCGGCTCGCCCGACGACGTTCGCCGCCACGTCGTCGAGTGCCTCGAGGCCGGCCTCGGCTCCGGCGGCCACGTCCTGTGCGCCAGCAACGCCATCACCGCCAGCGTGCCGATGGCGAACTACCTCGCCCTCCTGGGCGCCTACCGCGACTTCTTCCGCCTGCCGCCCCTGCGCCTGTGACCCCCTTCCGACCACCGAATGCCCGTGAGGGCGCGGCCATGTCCCGCGCTTTCGCGCGAAAGCGCGGAACATGCCATCCCCGCCGCGGTTACGAACTCGACCCCGCGCGCGGGGTGAAGCGCGCCAACATGGGAAGGGGCAAGGTGGGCTGTGGCGCTCGGCCTCTTCCGCGCTTTCGCGCGAAAGCGCGGAACAGGTCGGCGGCAGCCAGACACCCGCTCTACGCGCTGTCGGCGGCTCGGTAGCATTGGCCAGGGGAGGCGTGGCCCCGCGTGTCCTGTGCGGCGGGCGGGAAACGCCAGAGGCCGCGGCGAGGAGGACTCGGCCGCGGCCCCTGGAGATGAGTCTTCAGGTTGAGGGCGACGGGTTATTCGCCGTAGACGAAGACCTTCATGCGGTTGTAGAAACCGAGGATGGTGAAGAACTCGTAGTCGGCGAACGCGATGCGGGTGATGCCGGCGTTTCGGGCGGCGGCCTCGATGGAGGCGTCGCCCCAGCCGATGCTGAGGAACTGGTAGTAGAGGACGACGTTGCTGGCCTCGGCGACGCCGCACTTGGTCCTAGGCGTGATCTGTGCGACGCGCGGCTGCGCGGCGCCGAGGAGACCCGGCGCCGGGGCGTCCCGATGGGTGGGGGGCACCACGTCGGGAATCTCGCCCGTGAAGGCGAGCGGCGCCTTCTGCTGTGTGAAGATGAGCCCCCTCGGCGGCTGCACGGGCGCGGTCGGGCGAAGGACAATGTTCCGCCCGCGGGCGCAACCCACCACCGCCAGGCTCACGGCACCCACCAGGGCCAGCATCGCTGCACAACGAAGCCGTCTCATGGCTTGTGCTCCTGTTGGCCCGGGGGTCATTCGCCCTTGACGATGGTCGTGAACTCCTGGTAGACGCCGAGCATGTTCTTGTACTCGTAGTCCACGTGGCGGATCTGGGTGATGCCGCCGGCCTTGGCCGCGGTGTCAATCGAGCAGTCGCCCCAGCCTGCGATGCCGAGGACCGCCGACGCCTTGGCCATGCCCGTCTTCGAGCCGGTGGCTGCGCCGGTGAACATCGGCGCCTTCTGCTCGTTCCAGAGCAGCCCGGTCGGCGGCATGACCGGCGTCACGGCCATGCCGCAGCCCGTCACCAGAATCGCCGCCAGCACTGCCAACACTGTCACCACTCTCATCGCTCGTCCTCCTTTCCCAAAGGGAGACAGGGAAGCCGACAACGTGACCCATATTGTGGGGCAACTCGTGTCCTATGTCAAGCCCAGCGAGGCCTGACGCGACCCCAGTTTCTGCGGTTCCCTGTGAAGAGCGGCGATAACTCGCCGCACTCCGGGAGGCCGACGCCCATCGTCTGCACGGCGCCCCACGCCATGCGACAGCCCCTTGACAGAGGATCAACTTGTGAGCGGGAGGCCACTGATCCCCTGTTCTCTGGGAGCGCGCCCAGTTCATAAGTGGTTGTGGGGCAAGAGCTTCGGGAGCGTGCCAAAAATTGGCACAGAGGATCAGATCCTTGCGCACACAGTGATCCTCTGTCCGGTGTCGGTGTCGGCAATGGCCGAGGCGCACTCTATCTCGATGGCCGCTGGTGTTGCGCCCCGCTGGGGCTCAGGATCGGCCGAAGGGCGAAAACGGGGTCGCGTCAGGATGAGACGCTGACGCGACCCCAGTCTTGTTCGGCCTCAGAGGGCATAGAGGACCTGCGTATCGGTGCAGAGGAGGTTGGGATACACGGTGAGGAGCCGCGCCCCAATGGTGGAAATGCTGCCAGGCAAGGCTTTCTTCTTGCTGGTGGTAACCTGTGGGCGGTCACCACGCAGGCGA
>Ga0101944_10000808_pt1 | contig 82561 bp, 61 predicted proteins | sample DewCreD2012metaG_FD_75245 | JGI IMG/M metagenome (GOLD analysis project Ga0101944, IMG submission 75245) | Hot spring sediment bacterial and archeal communities from British Columbia, Canada, to study Microbial Dark Matter (Phase II) - Dewar... ... | reverse complement strand
ATGGTTTGTTTTGTGAACGTGGACAGCGTGGACCGGATCATCTATTCGATCTTTCACCGGTTCAATTTGGAATGGCGCAACCGCACCCTCCGGATTTTTACACAAGCCGCTTGACATCACCCATCTAGACTTTTTTCTTGTGACGTAGGGGCTGGCGTGGTACAATTAGCCAGATTTTTGGCCGTGCCCAAGCCCCAGGGACGGGGCAATTGGACGGGGCGGCCGGGAGTTGAAAGCTTGCCGAAAGAGCAGGCACGATCGGTTTGTTGAGCCGGATGGGAGGTGGAAGGCGCTGTTGGAAGGGTTGCCCAACCGGCCATTGGGTGAAGGGAACAGGCAGGCTTGGCAGGTCGATCAGGGGTTGCGGGCCGTTCTTGCCAGAGAGGCCGGAACGAGTGTCCTTCCCCGCAGAGCTCTGTGCACTGCAGCCAGGCAGGCCAGTACATCTGGGGCTCGCCCCAGTGGGGTGTTCCCATGAAGCGGAACATTCAAGTCGAAGCCGAGGCTGCCAGCAACCACCACGTGGTCCAGTCCGTAACAGAGAATAGCCGGCGGCGGTCCTCGGTTTCCTCTGCGGCTATTCGCTAAGAAGGGAGAATCAATGCGTTACTTTTCAGGGGCAGCGTTCCTGATTCTTGTTTTCTTGCTGGTGACGCCGGTTTTCGCGCAATTGGATACCGGCATCATCTCCGGAAAGGTGACCGATCCATCCGGGGCGGTGGTGCCCGGAGCGCAGATTACGATCACCCAAACCAACACCAACATTCAAGTCGCCTCTCAAAGCAACGAGAGCGGTTTGTTTCGGGTCCCCTCGCTGCGGCCCGGACCGTACAAGGTGACGGCCAGCGCCGCGGGTTTCAAGACCTTCACCCGCGACGGGCTTTTGCTTCGCATCGGCGAGAACCTCGCCGTGGACATCGTGCTGGAGCTCGGCGGCCTGACGGAGGTCGTCGAAGTCACCAGCGCCCTGCCGCTTCTGGAGACGCAGACCTCCACGACGGGCCAGGTGATGAGCGGCGATTATTTTTACAGCCTGCCCAACTATCAACATTGGACGAAGGGTGTGATGGTGTTTACGCCGGGAGTCCAGCACTCGAACCAGCAGTGGCCCGGATCGCTGAGCGGCTGGTCGATTAACGGCGGCAATTCGAACCAGATCGGCTATTTCGAAGACGGGCAGTTCGCCACCCGGGGCGACGGCGGAACGACTCTGAACTCCATATCGGTGGCGGTCGAGGAGGTCAAGGTCTTGACCTCGGTGCTGCCGGCCGAATACGGGCACGCGACCAGCGGCGCCATCAGCGTGGTGAAAAAAGCCGGCACCAACGACCTGCACGGCAACGGCGGATACCTCTTTAAGGACGACCCGATGGCTCACCGCCGTTTCTTCCAGAAGGAGACCGCCAAGCAGCAAGGGGTGAATACTTTCTTCCAGCAGCCGGATTTTGTGGTCAGCGGCCCGGTTTACCTGCCCAAGCTCTACAACGGCAAGAACCGGACGTTTTTCCAGGTTGGCGGCTCCTACCACATCGACACAAACGCCAATGCTTCTACCTATTCCGTTCCCACCGAAGACATGCTCAACGGAAACTTCAACTTTCCAGGGGTGACCGCCAATCAGATTTACGATCCTGCGTCCACTTCCGGCAGCTATGCGGCTCAGAACCTGTCCCGCCAGCCGTTCCCGGGAAATATCATCCCCAAAGACCGGTTCAGCGAAATGTGGAAGAACATCGCAGCCAAGAATCCCTTCGCCAAGCCCAACTCCCCGGGAAGCTACACGGGGACCAGCGTTTCGGGGAACTTGATTAAGGATGGGACGGGCAAGTACCGCAACAAGGCGACGCAGTTCCGCATCGACCATCAGCTGACAGACACGTTGAAGATGTGGGGCAGCTTCGTGTTGAACCGCAACTACCAGCCTTCTATCAATAATGTGATCGTTTATGCGCCTTTTGACGCCAACCAGCGCTACACGGTAACCTACCAGCATGTCGGAACGCTGGCTTTCACCTATATGGCGTCGCCGACTTTGATCAGCGAGACGCGTTTTGGGGAATACCGCTACAGCAACAATCCCTACATGGCAAATCCGGACTACCAATTTGCCATCGCCAGGACCGTGCCCAACCTTCCTTCCGACGTGTACTTAAACCCGGTGGGCATCGGTTTCGGGACCCAGGGCAAGTACGGCAACGGGAGCCTGGGCACGGGCACAATGAGCGTGCTGGTTAACAACAACCGGACCTTCAAGCAGGACTTCACCAAGGTTTGGGGGACGCACGCCATCAAGACCGGCTATGAGTACATGTGGATGAACGGCATCGCCCGCGACATTGGAAACCCGCGGCTTACGCTCGGCTTTGGGGGCACTTCTGGCTTGCAGCCGAACGGCCAGTCCATTCCGAATACCGGCGGCATCACGCTGGCAGAGGTCATGCTGGGTTACGTATACAGCTACAGCTACGTTCAACAAGGCGCGGCGACCTTGCCGGTGACCTCCATTCATAGTTTCTATGTCCAAGACGACTGGCGCGTGCTTCCCAACCTGACTTTAAATCTGGGCCTGCGCTACAGCAACGAAAGCCCGATCCACAGCAAGTGGCCGGGGCAGTTCAGCGTCGGCAGCCTGGAGAAGAAGGACACGTATTTCACGCAGTCCATTCCCAACGTCGTCACCTGCCCGCCCACGGGTTGCGTAGGCGGCTGGATCCAGCCTAAAGGAGGGCTGTACAACCGGGATTGGAACAACTTTGATCCCAGAATCGGTTTCGCCTGGACGGTGACGCCGAATACGGTGATCCGGGGCGGCTGGGCGAAGATGACCCAGGACAACCTGATCTGGTATACGAACCAAGCGGAGATCGGCGGCAGCGGTTTCTTTAACACCGGCACCATCACGCCCGGAAACAACGTGTACACTCCGCTGTTTCTTATCAACGCCGGGGTGCCCAAGCCGGTGTACCCGGCCACCTTGCCGGATGGAACGATCCCATCGGCAGGGACGACTCCGCAGAACCGCGCCAACAGCACGCTGCAAGTGATCCCGGCCAATTATCACAACCCGTATACGATGAACTGGAATTTCAGCATCCAGCGCTCGCTCGGAAGAAACTACCTGGTGGAGGTCGTGTACACGGGCAGCCGGAACGTGGGCTTCCGGGGCAGCTATGACTGGCAGAGCCGGCCATACGGGACCGGCCTGGACGCCAACGGGAATGTGATTGATTTGACCAAGCCGGAAAACTGGGCATACCGCTCCACCTGGGTTCAAACCTCCGCGCTGACTCAGGCCTATAAACCTTACCCAAGCTGGAACAATGTGAGCTATATCTCAAATAACATTAACCGGATATATCATTCCGGGACCGTGAAGATGGAGAAGCGGTACTCATATGGCTTGAGCTATCTCGCTTTCTTCACCTGGCAAAAGGGCCTGGAGAACGCCCCGGGTAACCTGTACAAGCCCGACTATGTGGGCCGCGCTGTGACCAGCAATACACAGAAGTTCCGCTTCAGTAGTTCGATGAGTTATGAATTGCCCGTCGGCAAAGGCAAGCGGTTCATGAACCGCGGGGGAATTCTGGACTACTTGTTCGGCGGCTACAGCTTCACCTGGACTTACGCCATCTGGGTGCCGACGCAGTTGTCCCTAGGTTACACAGGAGCATCTTATTTGAATCCGGTCACAGGCAAGTTGGGAAGCCGACAGGACTATCCTGACTACGAGCCGAAGCCGGGAAGCGCTCTGTTCCTGGTCAAGATGCCTGAGCTGCGGGACAACTGGCAAGACCTGGGCGGAGACCGCTTTGTACAGGCCAACCATAATCCTCTAGTGACCAATTGCGGCACGGCGATTCCGAACTGGGGCAACGAATGCGTGGTGGTGGCGCCTTCCTTTACGAACGGCAACCTGCCTGCGCGCTTCTGGACCGCCCAGCGCATTATCGCCGCGACCATGGCTGCTTACAAGGAGTTCCCCATCAAGGAGCGGTACCGGGCTCAGATCCGGTTCGACTTCTACAACCCGTTCAAGTGGTACAACTGGAACAATCCGGTGACCACGATGAACCAGACCAATCCGAGGCTGTTCGCCACAGTCACGGATATGACGGATTTCAATGACTCCGTGGTCGGCGGACCACCGTCGATGAATCTGTCGTTCCGGCTCGTCTTCTAACGGGTGCGGGCTTCCCGGTCTCAAGGCCCAAGACGAAATCGGGCCGCGGGCCGGGAAGCTCAAGCCTCTTGTAGGCGAGAGGGAAAAGAGTTTGGTTGCGATTTAGGGGAAGCCGGTCCCGAAAAAGCCCGGTTCCCCACTTTTCTTCTCGGCGTCGGAGCGCGCTCAGCTCTGACCGCTGCCCGTGAGCTTGCTCTTGCTCTCCGGTGGGCCCTCCGCGTCTCGGTGGCGGTGATTTCCGCGGCAGGCTCTGGTCAGGAGGCCGCGCGGGCCAGGCTGTTTTCCAGCTCTTGCGCGTCCACCACGGCGATGGCCGCCATGTTGACGATCTCGTTCACCTCGGAGCCGCGCTGGAGGACGTGAACCGGCTTGGAAAGGCCCATCAAGATGGGGCCGATCGCCTCACAGCCGCCGATGCGCATCAGCAGCTTGTAGGCGATGTTGCCCGCCTCCAGATTGGGGAAGATCAGGACATTCGCGCCGCCTTTGAGGAAGCTGAACGAGTAAGTCTGCTCGATGATCTCGGGCACGACGGCCGTGTCGGCCTGCATCTCGCCGTCGATCATCAGGCCTGGCATGCGCTTGCGGACCAGCTCGGTGGCTTGGCGAACTTTTTCCGCCAGCGGATGCCGCGTGCTCCCGAAGTTGGAGAACGAGAGCATGGCCACGCGGGGCTCGACGTCGAACCGCCGCGCCATTTCGGCGGTGGTCATGGCGATCTCGGCCAGATCTTCGGCGGTGGGTTCGATATTCACGGTGGTGTCGGCCAGAAAATAGAGATCGCCGCGCTGTGAGATGAGTAGATACAACCCGCTGACGCGCCGCAGGCCCGGACGCACGGCCAGGACCTGAAGTGCCGGACGGAGCGTGTCGGGATAGTGCTCGGTCAGCCCGCTGATGAGCGCGTCGGCGTCGCCCATGCGGACCATGAGCGACCCGAACAGGTTGCGGTTGAAGATCAGCTCCTCGGCCTCGCGGCGGGTGACGCCTTTGCGGTGGCGCAGCCGGAACAGCTCTTCGATGTAAGCCTCCCGCTTCGGCCAGTTGGCGGGGTCGACGATGGCCACGTCCTTGAGATGCAAGCGCAGATCTGCGATCTTGGCCCGGATGCGCTGCTCGTCGCCGAGCAGGATGGGACGCGCGATTCTCTCCTCCTGAAGGATCTGGCAAGCGCGCAGGATGCGGCTGGCGTCACCCTCGGGAAAGACGACCCGCTTGGGATTGCGCTGGGCCTTGTTGATCATGATGCGCATGACCTCGTAGGCCTTGCCCAGGCGGCGCTGCAACTGTTCGCGGTACTCGTCCAGATCGACCGGCTGCTGGGCGACGCCCGACTGCATGGCGGCCTCAGCGACCGCGGAGGCCACCCACACCAGCACTCGCGGGTCGAAGGGTTTTGGAATAATGTAATCCTTGCCAAAGCCCATCTGTTCGACGCCGTAAGCGCGGCGCACTGAATCCGGCACATCTTCCTTCGCCAGCGCCGCCAGCGCGCGGGTCGCCGCCAGCTTCATTGGCTCGTTGATGGTGGTGGCCCGCACGTCGAGCGCACCCCGGAAAATGAAGGGGAAGCCGAGGACGTTGTTGACCTGGTTGGGATAATCCGAGCGTCCGGTGGCCAGGATCGCGTCCGGCCGGGCGGCGGCCGCCACGTCGTAAGGGATCTCGGGATCCGGGTTGGCCAGCGCGAAGATGATCGGGTTGGGCGCCATCTTCTGAATCATCTCGGCAGTGACGATGTTGCCGGCCGAAAGCCCGATGAACACGTCGGCGCCTTCGAGCGCCTCGGCCAGAGTGCGCACGCCGGAGGTGGTGGCGAAGCGCTCCATGTACGGGTTCATCCCCTCGACGCGTCCGCGGTAGACCACGCCGTAGATGTCGCTCATGATGATGTTGCGCTGACGCGCGCCGAGCTGGACGTAGTGGGCGGCGCAGGAAAGAGCCGCCGCGCCGGCCCCGCTGAAGACGATGCGGACCTCATCGATGCGTTTGCCGGCCAGCTCCAAAGCGTTCAGAAGCGCCGCGCCGGAGATGATGGCCGTGCCGTGCTGATCGTCGTGGAAGACCGGGATCTTCATGGTGCGGCGCAGCTCGGCTTCGATGGCGAAGCACTCAGGCGCTTTGATGTCCTCCAGGTTGATCCCGCCGAAGGTAGGCTCCAGAAGCTGGCAGGTGCGGATGACCTCGCGGGGATCTTCGGTGGACAGCTCGATGTCGAACACGTCGATGTCGGCGAAGCGTTTGAACAGGACTGCTTTGCCTTCCATCACGGGCTTGCTGGCGGCAGCGCCGATATTCCCCAAGCCCAGCACGGCGGTGCCATTGGTCACTACCGCCACCAGGTTCCCGCGCCCCGTGTACTTGTAGACGGCGGACGGGTCGTCCCTGATCTCCAGGCAGGGAACCGCGACGCCCGGCGTGTAGGCCAGGCTCAGCTCCATCTGGGTGCGGCAGGGCTTGGTGGGTACGACTGAGAGTTTGCCCGGCGCGGGCTTGGCGTGATAATCGAGAGCGTCTTCTTTGCGGATAGCCATGAATGGATTCCCGTTCCCAATCTTAGTACTCTCCCCGCTGCAGCGGCGGACGGGCGGTAGCGGCGCGCGGCGGGTAACAGGTGGCAGTGTCCGGATCGTCTGAGCTAATATGAGGCTGCATTATGTCTGAGCCGGTCAACTGGAACATCGAAGACCTGGGGGACCGGCATTTCGCCTTCTTTCCGGCCATCGCCAATGTCCCGCACAACGAGTGGGTGCTGCGCGAGTCGAAGTGGTCCGAGGTGCTGGTGGCGAACTGCCGGACGGGGGAGGAGATTTGGATTCCGCGGCGCTACATCGGCGAGGTGGCGGCGGTGGAGGACCCCATCACGATCGTGGGACTGACCAAGCCCCTGGAGTACAAGGCCGGGGCGGTGTGGCCCCATGAGCGGCGCGTGCTGAAGATGCCGCAGGGCCCGCCGCCCAGCCGGCCGGCCGCGGCGGGGCAGGGAGCGGAGGTCCGTCCGCCGACCTTTCTGCAGCGGCTGAAATCCGAACCCGAGATGAAAGTGGGCCGGCTGGTGGCGCTGGTGGTCGCTGGAGGGTTGCTTGTGATGCTGGTGCTGGTGGGCATCACGCTGCGCCCGGTGAAGTTCAAAGGGATCGAGCAATATGACCTGGCGCTGACCGGCGAGGACGACTACTACGCCGTGGTGCGGCGGCTGGGGCCTCCGACCGAAGACCGCTGGCGGGAATCGGCGGGCGAGATGCAGTACCGGCTGATGCATTACAAGGACAAAGGCATCACCGTGATCCTGATGGGGACGGACCGCGAGACCGCGCGCTACATCGGCGCGCTGAACGATCAGGGCAAGCCGGTCCATTCGGTGCAGCTTCCCACGGGTGGCAACACGCTGCCGCTGTTGCGGCGGCTGCCGAAGCTGTAGATCGCTGACGCCCTGCTCGCGCCGCAAAGACGGCCGCAGTATCCCTCAACCGTTTTCGCCCGCCGCGCGGGCGATCTGCAACAGGCAGAAGCGCAACTGGTCCTGCTGGCGCGGAGGCAGGGCCTGCTCCTCCATGCGGACCAGCCGCTCGGCTTCCTTGACCGCGCGGATGACGTTGGTGGGAAGCTCGACCGAGCCGCGGGGCAGCGTGGACAGGTATTCGAGCGCCGCCACCAGGAACTGCTGAAGCGAATCCTCGGAAGCGCCGCGAAGCAGCGGGGCGACTTGACGCAGCGCGTTCGGGCGCGGCCCGGTTTGAAGCTCTCCGCTGGGAGTCCGTTGGGCCACCGAATAGAGGGCCGTGGCCAGCTCGACGAACATGGAAACGCGCGAGAACACGGGCTCATAAAGCAGCTCCCAGGCCCGCGCACGCCAGGCGCGGATCTGCTCCGGCAGGCGGATGAGGCGGGTCACTTCGGCTCGCCATTCCGGGCTGGAGGCGCTTCCGGCCTGCTCGAGCAGCTTTTCGGCGCCGGTGTTGAACAAATCCGGCTGGAGCAGCACGGCCAGGTCCGGACGCAGGGCGGGCAACAGGCGGGGCACGAAGCGGGCGCCTTCAAAGAAGGCGTCCACCTGAAGCCCGTGGCGGCGCACCAGCTCTTTCTGGAACAGCGGCACGGCGAGGCTCAACGAATCCACATCCTCGCGCAAGGCGGTGAAGGCCGAATTCCCGGCCGGGAAGGCCCGCTCCAGCTTCCAGAGCCACTCCAGAGCCACATCCTGGTACAGCCGCAGCGATTGCAGAATCTCGTAAGCGGGCAATTGGGGCAGGACCCGCGCGGCCAGCACGCTCTCCGCATCGCCGCCTCCGCCATGCATCCGGGCGAACGACTTCAGCGCGCGGAACAGACCGGTGGTGAGCTGGTTCACGCCGAGCAGCATGGTTTGGGCCTGGTTGTGGGCGATGGCGCGCAGCGAGCTGCCGTGGCGCGCGAAAGGAATGGTGGCTGCGATCCGCTCCAGGATCATCTGTCCCCGGGCGGCGGCCGGACCCGGCGCCGGGCGCACCGTGGGCCGGTCGCGCAGCGGCGGCAGGGTGCGCGCGACAAAGTAGGAGATCGCGTAGATGCCTGCCACGTCCTCTTCGCGCCCGTAAAGAATCCACCGGAAATTCTCGGTGGCCAGCCGGACGAACTCGTCGAACAGCTCGTCGTGAAAGCCCACCGTCAGGCGCTTGAGATCCTGCAATCCGCGCTGGGTGAACTGGAGCCGGGTTTCGGTGAGCGGTTCGGCGGCCCGCCGCAGTTCGCGCAGATGGAAGGCCTGCGCCTCTGAGACGTGGTAAAGCAGGCGGGCCAGCTCCGGCGCGCCCATGGCCCGCAGCCGTTCGGAGAGGTTGCTTTGGAAAGTCACCAGGTCGCCGCCGGCCAGAAGCCCCATCAGCGGCGTGGCGGCATAGCGCGCGCTGCGCTGGGCGGCGGGGTCCAGACAGCGTTCCAGGATCTTCTCGCCGGCGGGCGTGAGCTGGAAGGCGGGCAGGCCCGAAACCGGGCTGTAGTAGCCGCCCTGGCGTTGCATGGGCTCGCCGTTGCCCATCTTGATGCGCACCTGGCCCACGAGGCCGCGCTCGGCCAGCCAGCGGATGATCTCGTACTTCGCCTTGCGGAACTCGGCCCGGCCCGCGGTCTGTCCAATCTGCTGGCTGAGGTCGGATCCCGCGATGAAGATCTCGCAGATCATCTCCGAAAGCCGCTGCTCGGGGCTCTGGCTCAAGGTGCGGCTCTGGATGGCGTACTCCCAGATCTTGTCCAGGTAGGCGCGGATGTTGCGCACCACCTCCACGTCTTCAAACAGCGGCACGGTGGAGACGATCGGGAGCTCGGCCGGGGCGGACCGCAGAACCGCCTCGCGGCGCGCGCGCAGCTTGCGGTCCAGCGAAATCAGGGCCTCGGCTTCGGTGGACATGCTGACCTGCAAGGCCAGCACGAGGCCGGGAGCGCCGCAGCGCCCGCCGAGCTCGTTCAGCTCGAGAATGTTGTGCACCGTGGTGTCCACCGCGAATGGGTCGGGCGAGGTCACCATGTTCTGGTGGATGCGCGGCGTCAGCGCGAACCGGCGCAGCAAATCGCGGAATCCAGCGGCGGCAACAGCGATGGAGCGCTCGCGGCTGAGGCGGCGGAACGCGGGCAGATTCTCGCGCAGGCATTGCCGCAGCGACTGGTTCAGTTCGAAGTAATAGAGAAGAGTTTCGCGGCGCTTGCGGCGCAGCTCGAGCATGCGCCGCTCCAGCCGGTCGTTATGTTCATACAGCCGGACCACCGGATCCCGGGCCAGATGCAGCTTCATGCCCAGGCGCCGCAGTGGGCCGGCTTCGACGGCAAACGGCAGCAGGCCCCGGTAGCGCCGCTCGAGCTGGTGGGTGAGCGAATTGATCTCGTCGAGCAGTTCGCGGAAACGGCGGTTGTTCGCCGGAAGGCGGCGCACCTCTTCCATCAGGCGCGGCTCGGCGCGCAAGCGTTCGCCGGATCCGGCCAGCTGGGAGAGCAGACGCCCCATGCGCGCCACGTTTTCCATCAGCACCGTGGCCACGAGGTGGTGCCCCTGGCCGGAGGGGCGGTTGCTGCCGTCCCAGTCGCCCCAGTAGGAAAGGAAGGTCTGCCACGGCCGGTTGGAAGTGAAGCGGAAGACGTCTTCGGCGGCGATCAGCGCCGCCAGGTCCAGCAGCAGTTCGTTGCCCTCGGCCCGCGAGTCGATGGCTACGTTGAGGCCGAGGAACTCGCGCGCCAGCTCACGCCCCAGAGGCTCCACCCAGGGCTCCAGCGAGTGGCCGGCGGAGAGCGCGTCGATGGCCTGTTCCCAGATCTTTTCCGTCTGAATGGAGTACATCTGGGTGGGGTGGACGGTGCGGTCGTACAGGCGGCCGCGGAACATCTCCTGGCGGCGCTGTAGGCTGTCCGGAGCGAACTCGGTTTCCAGAAGCGCCTCCAGCTGCGCGCCGCCGTCCGCCTCCGCCAGCGCCAGCCGGGCCGCGTTGAGTTCCATGCGGCCTTGACAGCGTGTCTCGAAGACCGCCAGCCGCTCGGCCAGAAACTGTTCCAGAGCTCCTTCTGGGACGCGCCACGAGGGAGCGGAGTCCAGCTTCCGCAGCTCGGCGGCCGTTTGACGGCGGCACTCCTCGGCGGCCCGTTGCGCGAAAGCGCGCCACTGGCGCAGCGCCTCGGCCAGCTCCGGCGAAATGCGGGGGACGGGCGGGGCAAGCCGCAGGGCATGGCGGTTGTAACGCGCTTCCTCCTCGGCAATGATCCGGTTCAAATCAATCAACACCCGCCGCGTTTTGGTGAGCAGCCGCGCGGCGTCGTCGGCGCCGCCCAGCGTCAACCGGAAGGAACGACGGCCCGCTTCCACGCCTTCCTCGGTGTGCGCGAATGTCGACAGCGGCACCAGTCCGATGCCTTGCACAGCCAGGCCCGAGGCGATCCAGTCCAGCGAGATGCCGGCCGGCAGCCGGCTCAAGGTCAGCCGCGGGTACATGCTCCCGGCGGGCCGGACGACCGTGATGCCGAAGGGATTGCGCTCGGGCGGCAAATTGGCTACGGCTCGTTCGATCGCCGACATGCGCTCATCCATCAGGACGTTGCGCAGGCGCCAGTAGGAGTTGGTTTGCTGAGCGCTCGCGCGGTAGAAAAGGTAACCTGCCAGCAGGGCGCCCGCGTTGGGGACGATCGTGTCATTGACCTGCCGGAAGCGCTGCCGCAAGGCGGCGTCGCGGATTTCGGCCACGGCCAGCCGCGCGCCGGCCAGGCAGTCGGTCTTCGACAGGGAGTGTACGGTGATCACCCGCTCCGCCTGGTCCTCTGTTATGTAGCCCAGGCGGTTCAACTCCGCCGCCAGTTGGCGCAGCGTCTTGGGGCCGCAGAGCTCCGGCGCGGGAGCGACGTTCTGATACGAGAGATCGTCGATGACATAGACGCCGAGCTCCAGCGCGCCCTGCAATAGCCGGCGCAAGGACTCTTCCTCGAAAACCTGGCCGGTGGCGTTGTGCGGATTATTGATTACGACCGCGCCGCGGCCGCGCCAGGCCGGATCTTGCCGGACGCGGTCTTCCACCGCCTTGAGAATGGCGCTTACGTCAAGCTGGAATTCGGAGGTGAGGGGGATGGAAGTCACCCGCGGAAAACAATGCTCATAGGTCCAGCTCAGGTCCGGGATCACCACCTCTTCGATGCCGCAGTGGAAGCCGAGCAGGCTGAGCGCAGTGCGCGCCGATCCGCTGACCACTACGGCAGCCTCGGGCGCGTACTCCGGATGATGGCGCAGGAAGGAGGTCCGGAAGGCTTCCAGCAGCGCCGGGGCGCACTCGGGCAGCGCGTCGAGGATTTCTTCGAAGCGGAACCCTTCGAGCGGATCCATCTGCGCGAGAGAGGGCGCGGCCGCGGGCTCGGTCAGCCTGTGCAGGCGGGATGCGGCGCGCTCCACGGCGGCGTTCACGAGCCGCTCGGCCTGGGTCAACCTGGCCGTGGCCAAGCGGTCCACACGCTTGCCCACCCGCGTGGCTGCCTCCGAAGCCAGAACCACCAGAGGAGGCAGAACCGGTTCCGGCTCAGCATACAGCGGGTCGTGCTCGTTCCGCTCTCCGGCGGGTTCCGGCGAGGACCGTTTCAATAGGTAGGTCAACAGCTCGACCTCGGCCGCCGACGGGGTCCCCTTGAGCTGGAAGTGCGCAGTTTCAATGAGGGCCGTGAACTCGTGATAGCCCGCGATAAATACCACCGGCAGCCCGGCCAGCCGCGGCGAAAAGATGGCCGGCGTCAGAAAGCGCAGGGTGCGGTTCATCATCCGCGCCTCGCGGGCGAGCGAGGCGTGGTTGGGCGCGTTATTGACCTCGATCAGAAACAGGGCGAAGTCCCGGCTCAGGCGGCGCAGCGTGCGCCGCGCTTCCTCGGAAAGGATGCGCCCCAGCAGGAGAAAACACGGGCGTTCCGTGTTGTTTCGGAGGAACCGTTCCAGCTCAGCCAGGGCCGGTGCTTCCTGCGAGGGCAGCGTTTCGAAGATCAGCGACTGGAAGCGGTGCAGGTGCGCGGCGACGGGGAATTCGTGGCTGAAAACCACCGCGGGCGCATGCAGCAAGCGGCCGTTGAGCGCATGGAAAAAGACGCGCAGCGATTCGGTGATTCCGCCCGTGGCCAAAATCACTTCCCGGAATCCCGTGGTCTCGCCCAGATCGTAGCTGAGAGGCTCGGGTTGGTTCGTCAGCCACTCCTGGAACCGCCGGATCAGCTCGGGCGGCTTGTGCTTGAGAAAGCCGCCCCGGGGCAGGTACGGCGCGCTCTTGTAAATCAAATCGAGGAGGAATTCGATCTTCGGCCGCTCCTCGCCAGAGGCGCCCAGCTCCTCGCACAAGGCGGCGGCAAGATCCTTTCCTGAGTTCCGGCGCGAGGCGTCAAGCCGCAACGCGATGCGGGCGTACAACTCCAGTAGGCGCGGGTCCTGAACCGGGTTGCCGATGTGAAAATTGACTCGCTCTTCTGGAGGGACCGGCGAGGCTGCCGTGGCCTCGCTGATTTCCGAGACGGCCGCGCCGCGCACCGGCCGCAGCGCGAACAGGCCGGCCGGCGGCTGCTCCGCCGCGGTCGCCGCGTCTACGCTCGCATGGGATAGGGTCGACGTTTCACGCATCGCGAAAGCTCACGCGGACCCGCTCGGACGGGGCCACGGCCGCCGGTCAGGCGCCATCGCCTTGCCCGTCGGCTTTGATCTGTTTGCGTCCGGCCTCCAGCGCCAAATCCAAAAACCTTTGGAACATTCGGGCCAGCGAGGACCCCAGCTCGGCGTCGGAGGGCCACAGCGAGACGATGGTGCGGGCGTTCTTGAGGCCCTGACTTGCCTCGGCCAGCCGGGCGGCCTGCGGGCTGAGCAGCAACAGCTCGGGGTTGCTCTTGAGTAGGGCCATCTCCTCTTGCTCGTAGGCCAGCCGCATGCGGCTACGCTTCAACTCATCCTCGGTGCGCTTCTGGGCCAGCGCGGCCTCGCGCGCCAGTTCCTCTTCCTTGAGTTGCAGCTTGCGCAACTCCAGTTCATGTTCGGATTGGGCAATCTGCTGCTCGGCTTCCAGCCGGGCCCGGGCGGCCGCCACACGGGCCTTCTGTTGCAGGAGCTCGGTCTGCTCCAGGATGCGGGCCGATTCACGCTGGCGCAAGGCCTCGGCAATCGAAGGATCGGCTGCGTCGATCGACTGAACCGCCAGCGTCACCACTTCCAAGCCGAACTTGGGCGCGGCAGGCCCGAGTTTCTCCATGAGATGCGAAGTCAGCGACTCCGAGGAGAGTTCTTCAATCGCACGGCTCTCGGTGTATTCTTTGACGGCCGCCTGAATGACCGTTTCGAACTCCTTGGCGGCTTTGACCACGGCATCCGTCCGCCATCCTCCGACGCGCACCAGAGCGGCCAGATGGTCCCGGCAGGGGGCCACGGCCGCCACCAGGCTGGTCTTGATCTGAAGTCCGCCTTTGGCGATGCCATCGAGCGATAGCTCAATCGGATAGGTCGAGCTCGGGATGGCCAAACTGAAGTGGCGCGGATAGAAGGCGCCCGTGCGCAGGTGAATGGCGCCGGCGCGTTCATAGAGGACGAGCTGGTCGGGCTTGCGCAGCCGGTACTCGTAAAAGACCAGCGCAAGTACAGCAATTGCGATGATAGCGGCAATCCACATGTCTCAGATCTCCTGCCGGGACGTGTTTGTGAGGCGGAGTCCCGGCCCCCGTGGTGAGGCAGCCCGCCGGAAAGCCCCGCGACACCCCGCGCGGCTGCATAACACCTCCGATTGGATTTCAGTATAGCCAACTTTCGGGCGTGCATAGTTTGCGCTTCTGGGGTCTCAGGCGTGCAAGCCGTGCGGGGCGCAGGGCCCGCCGGAATAGCTAATTGATTGGAAAAACAGAAGAAACGCTGCTGGATCGGGGTTTGCAACACAGAAGGCAGGAGGATCGAAGCACTATGAAATACAAACTCTTGGGATTGGGCCTTCTGCTGGCGGCGGCCGCCGGGCTGGCGGCGCAGACCGCTCACCCGGATCAGCCATTGTTGGGCCGCGGCCGGGGCGAAGCGCCCTACGCCTGGAACGATAAGGACAAAGACGGCATCTGCGACATCACCGGAAAGCCGGTCGGACAGGGTTGGCGGGCCGCATGGCGCGCTCAAAACGCCGAAGGCTCTGCGGCGCCGCTGTTGGGCCGCGGCCGGGGCGGAGCGCCCTATGCGTGGAACGACAAGGACAAGGACGGCATCTGCGACATCACCGGAAAGCCCGTCGGACAGGGCTATGGCGGCGGCCGGGGCCGGGGACGCGGATGGCGGGCCGTGAACGCGGCTCAGTCCGGCGCGGCGGCAGCTCCAGCGCAGCAATAAGCTCCGCCCGGCCGGCCGAGCTCCTGCTGTCGTCCTCAATTCCGGGGCCGCAAGACCTTGCGGCCCCGCGTGTTCTCCTTTCCCTCAGGTTGGCACTCGAAGACCCGCACCCCCGTTTGTTTGTTGGTCCAGCGGACCGCGGCGCGCACCTGACTCCCCGCCCTTGTCGCCTGGTCGAACATTTCCCGCTTCATCTGTTTTTGCGTCCCCTTCTGAGGGTTGCTAACCTGAGAGGTTCCATGGACAACAGCAAGTTGCAAGTGATTCCGCTCGGGGGGCTGGGCGAGTTCGGCATGAATTGCCTGGCTCTGCGCTACGGCGACGACATTGTGGTTATCGACGCGGGCATGATGTTTCCCGAGGACGAGCTGCCCGGGGTCGATACCGTCATCCCGGACTTTTCTTACCTGGAAGAGAACCGGGAGTACGTGCGGGCGCTGATCCTGACGCACGGCCATGAGGACCATATTGGCGCGACGCCCTTTCTGCTCTCGGATCTGGACATTCCGGTCTACGGAACGGAGTTCACGCTGGCCCTGGCCGGACGGCGGCTGGAAGAACACGAGCTGAAAGACACAGCCAGGCTGAACGTGGTGCGGCCGGGGCAGACCATCGAGCTGGGACCGTTCCGGGTCCGCTTCATCCATGTCACCCATTCGATCGTGAGCGCCGTGGCCTTGGCCATCCAGACGCCGCTCGGAACGGTGGTCCATACCGGCGACTTCAAGGTCGACCCAACCCCCACCGACAACCTCTTATTCGATCTTCACACTCTGGCTGAGTTCGGGCAGAAAGGGGTGCTGCTGCTGCTGTCGGATTCGACCAACGTAGACCGCCCGGGCTACACCGAAAGCGAACGGGCCGTGCGCCCGCGCCTGGAGGATATTCTCAACCGGGCTTCGGCGCGCGTGGTCGTCTCCTGCTTCAGCTCCTCCGTGCACCGGCTCCAGCAGCTCATCGACCTGGCCGAAGAATTCGGACGCAAGGTGTGCTTTCTGGGCCGGAGCATGATCAGCGTCACCGAGATCGCGCATTCGCTGGGACTGCTGCGGATCCCGGACCGGATCCTGCTGCGCCCCCAGGATGTCATGAGCATGCCGCGCGACAAAGTCCTGGTGTTGATCAGCGGCACGCAGGGCGAGCCGATGTCGGCGCTGTCGCGGGTGGCGGTGGACGATCACAAGCACCTCTCGATTGAGCCCGGCGATACCGTGGTGCTGAGCTCCCGCATCATCCCCGGCAACGAGCGGGCCATCTACCGCATGATCAACCACCTGGCGCGGCGCGGGGCGGAGGTCATCTACGGCAGCATGAACCCGCCGGTTCACGTCTCCGGACACGCCAGCGCCGAGGAGCTCAAGCTGGTGCTGAACTTGATCCGGCCCCGCTACTTCGTTCCGATCCACGGCGAGTACCGGCAGTTGGCCAAACATGCCGCTTTGGCCGAACACCTACGCAGCGCTGGGCTGGAGGAGACCTTCGTGCTGGAAACCGGCGAAACGCTGGAGATCGACGCCCGCGGCGCGCGCAAAGGCGAGCGGGTGAACGTCGGCCGCCAATGCATTGACAGCGGATCGCTGGACGAGGTGGTGGAGGACCTGGTGATTCGGGACCGCCGGCACCTGGCCGAAGACGGCTTTGTGCTGCCGATCCTGGCCATCAACAAACACACCGGCATCAGCGAGGGAGAGCCGCAGATCGTCAGCCGCGGCTTCTTGCCTGCTGAGGAGAGCGCAGAACTTTTGGAGGAAGCCGCCCGGGTGGTGAGGCGCACGGTGGAGAACTCCAGCCCCGAGGAGCGGGCCGATTGGGGCGTCATCAAGGACAAGATCCGCGCCGATTTGCGCCGTTTTTTGCACCGGCACACTTCGCGACGCCCTTTGATCGTGCCGGTGATCCTGGAAGTTTGAAGCGCTAGGCGGGGAGCTTACCGGAACCGGACCGAAAGCTTGCCGGCCGGTCCCCGGTATTGCAGCTCCAAATCCTTCACCTTGTGCTTGCCCTCCAGCATGAAATACAGCAGTCCGGAGGAGGCTTGCCGGATCTCGCCTTCGGGCAGTTCCTTTTCCGTCAAGGTCTTCAGTATGCCGGCATCTCCGCCGGAGCGCGAGGTGGCCGCTTCGGCGCTGCCTTCGCCGGCCGTATTGCCGATCGTGGGACCTTGCGTGCCCATGCGCACGGGCGGCCCGCCCATGGGCGGCCCCCAGATGGTTCCAGGGTTCTCGGAGCGGATCGCCCCGCCGCGCCTTGTAGAGACCACCATCACCGAGCCGCCGGCAATTTGGCTGGGATGAAAGGCGCCGGAGCGCTGTCCATCTTTATCGGAACGGAGCACGAAATCCTCGCGGCTGACCGGCAGGGGTTCGGCGCCCTTGGGGGTGAGCCGGACCTCTACGACCGTGAAATACCCCTGGAGGTCATTTCCTAAGAGACGTTGAATGTCCGCCTTCTCTGCATGGAGCCGGGCGTGGATCTCGAGCGCCGCATTGGATGCGCCGCCTTCCGGCAGTTTCTTTTCCGCGCCCAGCGCACATAGGGCGGCGGCGAGGGCCAGAACCAAACTGTATCGCACCCCGCACCTCCTGCCTCGATTATACGCTCCGCGGCCGCCTCCAGCTGTCAAGATTTGGTCACTCACGCCAGCGTTTGGTCAGCTCAGCAGGCTTGGCCGGGCGCAACTGCGTCTTTTTCAACGCGCGCTGGTTGGCCCCCGGCGTGCGATTGGCCGCTCGGGAGGCAGGAATGTCTGCATCAGAGACCGTATTCCGGCGGCTTCCAGCGGCGGCCACCGCGGCAGGCAGGGCGCGAGCGCGCACCCGGAGGGGTTTGGATTTCGGCTTCCTCTTCGGGTTGGCGGTTGCGGCGGCGGCCGCGGCCGCGGCGGCCGCGTGGTCGGGGGCCGGCGCCGCCTATTTCTTGCAGCCGCGCGGGGCCGTGATGGTGCTGGGAGGGACGCTGGGGGTGGCCATCCTTACTACGCCGTGGCGAAGGTTGTGGCGCTCGATCGGCCGGTCGTTGGGTTTGCTGGTTGTCGAGAAGCGGAATCCTCAAGCGCTGATGGAGGAGATCCTGCATTACGCCCGTGTGGCCCGGTTCAAGGGCTTGGCGGGGATCGAGGACGCCATTCCCTCTGCCAGCCATCCTTTTCTGCGGGAGGCGCTGGCGCTGGCGCTGGAGGTCGAAAACCGCCAGCAGCTCGCCCAGGTCTTGGAGACGCGGGTCCGGGTGCGGGAGCAGGAGGGAGAAGCCGACGCGCGGACCCTGGAAGTCGCAGGGAGCTTTGCGCCGACGCTCGGGATTCTGGGCACAGTGATGGGCCTGATGGATGTGATCAAGAACTTTTCGGACCTTTCCTCGGTGGGAGCCGGCATCGCCATGGCGTTCGTCTCCACGATGTACGGCCTGGGACTGGCCAACTTGGTGCTGTTGCCGGCCGCCCACCGCATCCGGGCCCGGGTGGCGGAGGATTTTGATTCCGACGCTTTCATCCTGGAAGGCGTGCTGTGTCTTTATGACCAGAGCCACCCGGCGCTGGTCCGGCAATGTTTAGAGGCTCATTTGCGCGGGCCGGGGCGCAAGACACACCGGGCCGCCTTGAAGAGCAACGATGCTCCGGAAGCCGATCTCGCGTGAGCCGGAGCTGAGCAGCCGCTGGACGGTCAGCTACGTCGATGTGCTGACGCTGCTGCTGGTGCTGTTCATGGCCATCTCGGCGCAGGCCGTGCGGTTGCAGTTGAGCCGCGCCCAGCCGGCGCCCGAACCCACTGCGCCGGACGAATCGCCCAAGACGCTCCCTGCGAGGCAGGCGCTCTTGGAGGCGCAGGCCAGGCTGGAGGAGTTCGGCCTGCATCCGACGTTGGAAACCCGCGGTTTGGTCATCAGCCTGCCGCAGGCGGTGCTGTTTCCGCCCGGATCCGACGAAGTCGCCGCCAGCGCCTATCCGGTGGTCGAGCAGATCGCGCAGGTATTGCTCTCCATCCCCAACCCGGTCTGCCTCGTGGGTCACGCCGATGCGGTGCCCATTCATAACCACCGTTTCCGGAACAATTGGGAACTTTCGGCCGCCCGCAGCCTGAGATTGCTCGAGCTGCTCGTGAACCGCTACGGGGTTCCGGAATGGCGCCTCTCGACGGCGGGTTACGGTTCCCAACGTCCCAGAGATACAAATGACACCGCCCAAGGCAGGGCCGCCAACCGCCGGGTGGAGATCGTCATCCTCGACGGCGAGGAGCCGGCCGCGGCGGGCGAGACCGGACTGGAGGGGCCTACTGGGAATTCTGGTCCGTAAGTAGATCCAGCAGCAGCCGGGCCGCCTGCTGTCCGGCCGTCTTCTTGGAATGATCTTCGGCCTGGGCGCTCCAGAGATCCCCCACGCGGACCTCGACGGTGAAGCTCTTGGCGTGCTCCGGTCCCCGTTCCTGGACGAGCACATAGCGAGGCGTGGGAAGCCCGCGGGCTTGCGCGAACTCCTGCAAGGCGCTCTTGTAATCCACCAGCGGGAGCATCGCCTCCAAATCCACGGCCACGTGGCGCCGGACAAACTCGCTCGCGGCCTCGATGCCGCCGTCCAGATAGATCGCTGCAATCAGCGCCTCCACTGCGTCGGCCAGCAGAGCGGGCTTCTGCCGGCCTCCGCTCATCTGTTCGCCCTTACCCAGCAGTAAAAACCGGCCCAGCTCCAGTCGCAGCGCGACCGAATGAAGGTGAGCGGCGCTCACCAGGCGGGCCTTCAGCTTGGAGAGCCGGCCTTCGGCGAGATTGGGGTGGCGCTCGATGAGAAACTCGCTGATCAGAAACCCCAGGATTGAGTCGCCAAGAAACTCGAGCTGTTCGTTGTCTTCGGAGGGCGCATTCTCCGCGGCAGGCTTTTCGTGCGCGTGGGACTTATGGGTCAGAGCGCGGCGCAGAAGCTCCGGATTGCGGAACTCGTATCCGAGGGCGGCTTCCAGGAGCTTCCGCTCCACGCTCATGGACGTTGCATCGCCAACAGGCTATTTTGCGTTTTTGGCTTGAATAGCCCGGGCCCGCTCGGCCTGGGCGATCTGTTTCACCTGCTGCGGAGCGTTCGGGTCGCCCATCACCTTCTCGAAAGTGCTTACGGCCTCGTCGAACTTACCGGCCTTGGCCAGAGCATTGCCGAGACGCACCATTGTAGCCGGATCGCCCGGCGGCGGGGCCACCTCGAGAGCCTTGCGGAAGTTTTCCACCGCAAGGTCCGTCTTGTCTCGCACCATAGCGATCATGGCGTAGGCCTCATAGGCCTGGGCCAGCAGCTCCTTCTTGGCCTCGGCCCACTGTTCGTCGGTCACGCTCGGATTGGGCCGCGGCGCAGTCTTTAAGGCTTCGACGGCGCGCGTAGCATACTTCTCGGCGGTGCTGAGCTTTTCCTCCTTATCGAGGTCGTTTTCCCGGGTGCGGGAAGCGATCAGGCGGGACAAAAGCAGCAACGTTTGGATATTCTCCGGATCTTCCTTGAGGGTCTGCTCGCCGTAAGCAATCGTCTGTTCGTATTCGCCCTTTTCCTGCATCGACAGGGTGATAAAGAACAGCGCCAGGGCCTTGAATTCGGTGTTGGGGAACTTGCTCAGAAGCTCCTTGGCCGCCTTGATCCGCACGTCGGGGTCCGGCTGCTGGGTCGATTGCAGCATCATCATCACCAGGTTGGCCTCTTCCTGGCTCTTGACCGCCGGCTGCTTGGCGACGGGGGTGCTCGGCTGCGCCGCAGCGGCGCCGGGCTGGGCAGGGGGTTGCGGGGGAGGGGCCTGCGCCGCCAGGGAGACCATCAAGAGCCCTGCGGTCACAGCCACCGCGGCCGCCAATTTGGTTAACCTAATTCTGTTCATTCATTGCTCCTTCCATCCATGAAGCTCACCCTCGGTGAGTCTTATCGAAATCCTGTGTCTGGATCTCTTTTTCCTTACTCCTTCTTGAACCCTTTTCGCAAGCCCTCCTCGGCGGCTTGGCGCGCGCCGTTGGGAGCGCCGGACAATCCGAGCACCGCCTTGTAGTGGGCGGTTGCCTGATCCCTTTCCCCGGCCAGGTCCGCCAGCCTGCCTAAGTAGACGTGCGCCCAAGCCGCGGTGGATACATCGGGCGAAGATTTCAACGCCTGCTGGAAAAGCGTTTCGGCCAGTTCGGGCTGTTTTTCTAAAGCGGCGATCCGTCCCAAGCCATAGTAGGCGCGTGCCCGCAGCGGCCCTTCCTGCGTCTCTTGGATGACGCGCAGATAATACTGCCGGGCGCGAGTGTAGTCCTTGACTGCGTAGAGATCTTCGGCTTGTTGGAGACTCTTTTCGGCGGCGGACGGCTCCGGCTTAGGCTTGGGGGGCGCGGGCTTGGCCTTGCGGACAGGCCGCTCCTGGGCAAATTCGACCGGCTCCAGCCGCTTTTCTTCCTTGCGCAGATCGATCGAGGTAATGAGATTGGGGTAATAGAGCCGCAGCGACTGATCCTGCTTCTCGTACAAGGCCAGTTGCTCGGCGAAGTGCGGGGTCAAAATGAAGCCCTGCGAGAGCGCCGTCTGAACCAGCTCCTGTTTTTTCTGCGCGCCTGTGGCGAGCCGGCTCTCCACCGCCTTGATCAGGCACTCGCCGGCGAGCAGGAGGAAGTCCTCCTTATAGATGTCCTCCAGGAAGGGCGCGCCCAGGGCATAGTCGCCCAGGGCCTTGCGCTTGAGGATCTCATCGGCGTGGCGCGTGGCCAGCGGATCCAGCATGTAATGTAAATAGGCGTGCCGGATGTCGTCCACCCGGAGTTCGGCCGACGGGGTCACGACGACAAAGTAATCCCGCCCGTAGCTTCGCGTATGCACCTGGTTGGGCGGGGCCAGCGGCTCCACATAGAGTTGGAACCGGAATCCCTCCAGTCCGCTGGTCTGAGCGCGCAAATAACCGCTGACCTGAAGCACAGCCTGCGTGACAGGCAGATGGTAGCGCTCGATCCAGGAGTCGATCTCCGGCTGGGCCTTCCGCCACAACTCCTCAATGCCGGCTTCTTTGTAAAAGCGCGCCAGAAGAGTCTCCAAGCCGGAGAGCGCCACCACGTCCGGCGGAAGTTCGTTTTGCCGGAGGCGGTAGTTGAACTTGGGGGGACCGTCGACGAGGAGACCAAAGGAGATGTACTGGGAAAGCTCGGCGACCGGGTCGTCTTTCCGGTGATCCCGGACGAAGCGTTTCAATTCCTCCAGACACGGAATGTTCCGGGCGGCCAACTGATTCCGAACCTCGGACCGGAGCGGGCTGTTGGCCGGAGAGTCCAACTCAGCGTCATAGCCGGCGGCATGAATTGCGGCCATCACCGTAAACAGGGACAAGCTCCCGTCCAGTTGGCCCTGCGGTGCGGCGGGAACCGCGGCCAGGCCCAGCGCCAGTATGCCCGTGAGGAGGAACCGAGAACGCAAACGCTTCAACAAACTCCCGCTCTCAGTGTAGCAGCCCGGCGGCCGCCGTGAAACGGCTGCGCTTCCGCGCGGCGGACGCCGGCCGGCGCGGTCTGCTCGCGTCGCCCCCGATGCCGGCCGCGTTTGAGCGGAGCCGTGGTAGACTGCAAAGTTCGCGGGCCCAAGCGGCCCACTCCTTTGGAAAGCAGTTCGACCCCATGCCGCGCCGCCATTACGGCTTTATTCTTACCAGCTTGGTGATGCGGGACTTCCGGATCCGCTACCGGAACATGTCGCTGGGGGTGTTCTGGTCGCTGCTGAACCCGCTGGTGATGATGGCGGTGTTGACCTTTATCTTCACCTATATCTTTCCGAACCCCGGGATCCGCAACTTTCACGTCTTTGTGCTGTGCGGCATCGTGCCTTACCAGTTTTTCTCGCTGGCTCTGGTGGCCGGCACGCTGTCGATCTACAACAACGCGGCCCTGGTGAAAAAAGTGGTGCTGCCCAGAGAGGTCCTGCCGGTTTCCACCGTTCTGGCCATTTCGCTGCATCTGTGTATCCAGATCGGATTGCTGTTGGCCCTGGCGCTGGCGGCGGGATATCGTCCCAATGCCTATTGGGCCCGCCTGCCGTTGGTCTTCGGGTTGGAGGTGGTCTTCGTGTGCGGTCTGGCGCTGATCACTTCGGCCCTGGACGTTTACTTTCGCGACGTGCGCTACCTGGTGGAATCGGGCAACATGCTGTTGTTCTGGCTGGTGCCGGTCTTCTACTCATTCGACTCGATCCCTGAGCGGTTCCGCGCGCTGTACCAATACAACCCGATTGCAGCCGTCGTGTTAGCCTGCCGCCACATCTTGCTGGAAGGCATCGAGCCGCCTTCGGGACTGATGTTCAAACTGGCGCTGGTTTCGAGTCTGTTCCTACTGCTGGGCTTTGTGGTTTTTGGGCGCCTGAAGCGCAACTTCTCGGACTATTTGTGAGGCCATGACCGCGGTTCGGCTGGATTCCGTCACCAAGAGCTATTCGAGACGGCCGGTGCGTCAATTCCTGCGCAGCTTTTTGTGGAGCCGGCTCAAGCAGGCTCCGCAAGAGCCCTTCTACGCGTTGCAAGAGGTCTCGCTGGCGGTCCACGAAGGGGAATCCTTGGGGGTGGTGGGCGTCAACGGGGCCGGCAAGAGCACGCTGCTCAGCGTAATCGCAGGTCTGTGCTGGCCGGACCGGGGGCAGGTGCAGGTGCAGGGCAAGCTGGCCGCACTGTTGGAACTGGGATCCGGATTCCATCCGGACTTGACCGGGGCCGAAAACGCGCGGCTCAATGCGGCCCTGCTGGGGCTTTCGCGCCGGGAGGTCCGGGAGAAGTTTGACCAGATCGTGGAATTCTCGGGTATCGGCGAATTCATCCACGAGCCGCTGCGGAAGTACTCCGCCGGAATGACTCTGCGTCTCGCCTTTGCCGTAGCGATGGCTGTGGAACCGGACGTCCTGCTCATCGATGAAGTGCTGGCCGTTGGCGACCGGGGCTTTCAGGCCAAGTGCGTGGACCGCATTGTGCGTCTCAAGCAGAGGGGCCGGATCCTGATCTGCGCCTCCCACGATATGGACGTGCTGCGCAAGCTGGCCACGCGCGCCATCTGGCTGGAACACGGCCGCATCGTGCAGGAAGGGCCTGCCGAAGCGGTCATTTCGGCCTACGAAACGGCGCTGAATCACAGGTCTTAGGGGCGGACCTGGGTTATCTCGTATGCAAGTGCTTCTGTGCCGGGAGGCTGGGCATTCTGTGCGAGATGTGATCGATCATCGATTTGCGCTGATATCAGAGATTTCTATTGACGGCTCAGGAATCGGGGATTAAAATCATGCAAGCAGCTTGGCAGGATGGGTCAAGTCGTTTCGGGTGAGGGTGGTTGGTGGTCTCGCAAACCGAAACCGTTCCCCGTTCTCCGAGCTACGTGTGTGTAAAAAGAGAGGAGAGATTGAATGCCAAGAACCAGAATGGTGGTTATTTGCGCCACTTTGGCGCTCGTGTTCTGCCAAGGAGCGATGGCTCAGGCAGACCGCGCCAACATTGTGGGCACGGTGACCGATCCGAGCGGGGCCGCCATGCCCTCAGCCACCGTCAAAGCGGTGGAGCGCAACACCAACATCGAACGCACCACGCAGACGACCGGAACCGGCGAATACAGCCTCCCGCAGTTGCCGGTGGGCGAGTACCGCGTCGAGATCAGCGCTCCGGGTTTCCGGACCTTCGTCCGGCCGGATTTGATTCTCACCGCCGGCTCCACCGTACGTGTGGACGCCAAGCTGAGCGTGGGCCAAGTGACCGAGTCGGTGACGGTCACCGGCGAGATCCAGGCTCTTCAAACCGACACCGCCAAGATCTCCACGGCGATCACCAACCGCTTTCTGGAGGATCTGCCGCTGGTGGTGGGAGGCGCCATGCGCAGCCCCTTTGATCTGGCGGCGATTGCTCCAGAGGTGAAGTCTTCCTACAACTTCCGAGTGGGTGGAGGACAGGAAGGCGGGTGGGATCTGACCGTGGATGGCATCTCGGCGACTCCCGGCGCGCCGTTTGACCAGAGACTCTGGACCGCGATCAACACGCCGTCCGTGGACGCGATTACGGAGTTCGCCATCGACAGCGGCGGCTTCAAGGCCGAGAGCGGCCGGGCTGGCGGCGGCATCTTGAGCTTCGTCACCAAGTCCGGCACCAATGAATTCCACGGCAGCGCTTATGAGTTTCTGCGGAACGACAAGTTCGACTCCAACGACTGGTTCGGGAACGCCCTGAACCGGGCGCGGCCCATCCTGAAGCAGAACGATTTTGGATTCACGGCGGGCGGTCCCTGGCGGATCCCCAAAATTTACGACGGGCGCAACCGGACGTTCTTCTTCGTGTCCTACGAGGGTTTCCGCAACCGGCGCGGCTCGTCCACTTCCATCCAGACCATCCCTCTGCCGGAGATGTACGAGGGAGATTTCTCGAACTGGAAGGATTCCAAGGGCGTGCTGATGCCGATCTACGACCCGCTGACCCTGCGCCAGGACGCCAGCGGCAAATGGGTCCGGGATCAGTTCCCCAATCAGAGAATCCCCAAGGACCGCTTCAGCAACCTGTCGAAGGAAGTCATCAAGTACGCCACCATGAAGCCGAACCTGCCGGATCCCTCAGGGATTCTCAATCCCAACCCGCGCAACAACTTTCTGGTTGTGGCCGGCGGCGCGATCGAGCCTTGGGATAAGTTCGACGTCAAGGCCGATCAGCAATTCGGGGCCAGCCACCGGGTGGGCTTCTTGTTCCACTGGGGACAGAACCTCCTGAATTATCTTGGCGACGCTCCCCCGGGCTTGCCGGTTCCTCTGAACAGCTTTCGCGAGGAGGACACCAACACGCGGGTCTACCGCTGGACTTGGGATTACACGATTTCCCCCCGCATGTTGAATAGCGTCCGGGTGGGCTGGAACGACTGGTGGCAGATGAAGGCCTCGATCAACTATGACAAGGGCTGGGGCACCAAGATCGGAATCAAGAACGTACCCGACCCGAACAAGAACTTCCCCGGCATCAGCATGGACGGCTACACCGGCTGGGGCCTGAATGAGTGGGGCGGTTCGCTGAATAAAGCGTGGGCGTTTTCAGACTCCCTCACCTACATCCGCGGCTCGCACAGCTTTAAGTTCGGTTTCCACTACCAGCGCGATCACTACAACGGCTACGGGCAGCACACCGGCGCCGGCGGTTTCAGCTTTGGGCGCACCGGAACCAGCGTGCCTGAAGACCAGACCAATACCAGCGGAAACGGCTTTGCCACTTTCCTCCTGGGCTACGTGACTTCCGCTTCCATTCAGACCCTGCGGTTCGTCTCCGACCAGTGGCACTACTACGCTGGTTACGCGCAGGACGACTGGCGCGTGAACCGCAAGCTGACCATCAACTACGGCATCCGCTACGAGTACACGCCGCCCACCACCGAGGGCCACTTCCCGGACGGGTACAACAACTTTGATCCGAACTTGCCCAATCCCGGCGCGGGCGGACGCCCCGGCGCTCTGATTTTTGCCGGATTCGGTCCGGGACGAGTCGGCTCCCGGACCCTTTATCCGGGCTGGAAGGGCGGCATCGGTCCCCGGCTGGGCTTTGCCTACAGCGTGGATGACAAGACCGTGATCCGCGCGGCGGGCGCGCGCAGCTTCGGCTCGGTGAAAAACACCGGCGGCAGCTCGCACTGGCAAGGGTTCATCGGCGAGTTTAGCTGGTCCAGCCCGGACGCCAATAAGAGCCCGGCCTTCTACTGGGATAACGGCGTGCCTTCCTGGCCCAAGCCGCCGTTCCTGGTGCCCGACTTCCTGAACCGCGACGGTGTCTTCACTAACAGCCCGCCCTACTGGCAGCCCTATGATGCGGGGCGGCTGCCCGAGTACTTGAGCTGGAACCTGAGCATTCAGCGTCAGTTGCCGTCCAGCATGGTGGCCGAAGTCGCTTACAACGCCACTATGGGTCACCATCTGACCACCAATATGGTGCAGATCAATCAAGTGGATCCGAAGATCTTCTACAGCTACGTCGACAAACTCGGCTTCGACGCGGCTTACATGCTGATGAACTTGCGGGTCAATTCACCGCAAGCGGTGGCCGCCGGTGTCCCAATCCCGTATCCGGGATACAACACCACGATGACGGTGGGCCAGGCTCTGAAGCCCTTCCCCCAGTACAACACCATCAATACCGGAGGCGACGGCGGGGACCGCAGCGGGAACTCCACTTACCATTCGCTGATCCTCAAGCTGGACAAGCGTTATTCCAACGGCCTCCAGTTGCTGGGCTCGTACGTGTTGTCCAAGATGTTCTCAGATGCCGAGGCGGCGAACGCCTCCTCCGGATCCGCCATGACCCATTACAACCGGCGGTTGGAAAAAGACCTTTCCGGCAGCGATCAGACCCACGTGATCAAACTGAATTACAGCTACGAGCTGCCGTTTGGCAAGGGCCGCAAGTGGGTCAACTCGGGCATCGCGAGCCGGATTGTGGGCGGCTGGCGCGTGGCTGGCGTCCAGGTCTACCAATCTGGCACGCCGCGCTCGATCAGCCCCGGCTACAGCCTGCGCGTTCCCGGCGCCGGCAACCGCATCTCGGTCACCAGTTACGAAGGATGGCGAGCCAAGCCGAAGGGTGAGAAGTTCGACCCCTTTGTGGACCTGTGGTGGAATGTGAGCGCCATGGACAAGAACCCGGCGATGGCGCCGCCGTCCGGGGCCGTGGTCTGGGTGGCCAAGACCGTTTTCGGCAACGCCACCCGCCGCAACCCCAAGGAGCGCTCTCCCTGGAACTTCAACGAGAACGTCTCCGTGGCCCGCACCTTCCAGATCAAGGAGAACTTCCGGGCGGACTTCCGCTGGGAAGCTTTCAACTTGCTGAACCGCCACGTCTGGGGCGGCCCCGATTCCACCCTGACCAGCACGAACTTCGGCCTGGTGCGCTCCGCCAGCGGCGTGCGCCAGATGCAGCTCGGCTTGAAGCTCTACTGGTAGGCCGCACGGCAACCTGACAGAGTCCGCCGGGCCTGGGCTTCGGCTTAGGCCCGGCTTTTTCGTCATTCCGGCCATCGCCGCCGAAAGCGCGGCGCGTGGTGCGCCGAGCTTTGCCGCAGGCATCTCGCAACGAGCATTCGCGGACTGAGATAATGATTGGTTCCGTTATGCGTCATCCCGATCGTTATTTCAGCCCCGATCCCGGAGTCCGCGCCCTGGCGCGGCAGCTTTATGAGAGCGTCCGCAACTTGCCGCTGATTTGTCCCCATGGACACGTGGACCCGCGCATTTTGGCTGAGGACAGCCCATTTCCCGACCCCGCGGCCCTGTTCATCGTTCCCGATCACTACATCTTCCGGATGCTCTACTCGCAGGGGGTGCCGATGGAGAGCCTGGGAGTGCCGCGCCGGGATGGCGGTCCTGTGGAGAACGATCCGCGCCGCATCTGGCAGACCTTCGCGGAACACTTTTACCTGTTCCGCGGCACGCCCTCCGGCTGCTGGTTTCAGGACGAGCTGGCCGAGGTCTTCGGCATCGAGGAGCCATTCGGGCCCGCCAGCGCGATGCGCATCTTCGATGAGATCCAGGAGAAATTGAGCCGGCCGGAATACCGCCCGCGCGCCCTGTTCGAGCGGTTCCGCATCGAAGTCCTGTGCACCACCGACTCGGCCACCGACTCGCTCAAGCACCACCGTCACATCAGCGAATCCTGCTGGAAGGGCCGCGTGCTGCCGACGTTCCGTCCGGACGCCACCGCCGACATCCTGGCCCCCGGCTGGCTGGAGGAGGTGAAACAGTTGGGCCGGCTGACCGGCCTGGACACCGGCACCTTCAAAGGATTCATCGCCGCGCTGGAGAAGCGGCGCGCCGTGTTCCGCGCCTGGGGCGCGGTTTCCACCGACCACGCGGTCCTGGAGCCGTACACCGAAGAACTCTCGGCGGCGGAGGCCGAAGCCATATTCGCCCGCGCCCGCAAAGGCCAGGCAAGTTCGGAGGACGCCCGGCGGTTCACCGCCCACATGCTGATGGAGTTCGCCCGCATGAGCGCCGAAGACGGCCTGGTGATGCAGCTCCACGCCGGCTCGTACCGGAATCATAACCAGTGGGTTTACGAGCGCTTCGGACCGGACAAGGGCTGCGACATTCCCGTGGCCACCGAATTCACGCGGAACCTGCGGGCATTGCTCAATAAGTTCGGCAACGATTCGCGTTTCCGGCTGATCCTGTTCACTCTGGATGAGTCGACTTACTCGCGGGAGCTGGCGCCGCTGGCCGGGCACTATCCTGCCGTGCGTTTGGGGCCGCCCTGGTGGTTCCACGACAGCATCGAAGGCATGCTGCGCTACCGGCGCCGCGTGACCGAGACCGCGGGCATTTACAACACCGCGGGCTTCAACGACGACACCCGGGCCTTCCTCTCCATTCCGGTCCGGCACGATTTGTGCCGCCGGGTCGACGCGTCTTTCCTGGCGGACCTTGCGGCGCGGCACATCATCACCGAAGAGGAAGCCTTCGAGATGGCTGCGGATCTGGCCTACCGCCTGGCCCGCTCCACCTACCGGCTGGACGGCTGAACCATCGGCTGCGCGGCGCCGCTATCGGCCGGATAAGAATTTTCGATTGGACGGGTGTGCCGGAGAGCCGTAGTCTGAAATTGAATGGCTACGGATTCATCGAGGCCGCCCAGCGCCTCTGCGGAGTTGCTGCATCGGATCAGCGCCATTGTGAGTTCGGACCGGAGCCTGGATGAGATTCTCCAGGAACTGGTGAGTCTGGCCGTCGTGGGCACGGATTCGGACGCTTGCCTGGTCTATTTGTTGGACCAGGAGTCCGGCGAGGCCATCCTGCGCGCTTCCCAGTTGCCGCACCCCAAGGAGCTGGGCGAGGTGCGGCTCAAGCTGGGGGAAGGGATTACGGGCTGGGTGGCGGCGCATAGCAGCGTGGTGTCGCTGCCGGCCCGGGCGTGGGAGGATGCGCGCTTCAAGGCGCTGGCGGCGCTGGAGGAGGACACGTTCGAGGCGTTGCTCTCGGCGCCGCTTGTGGCCGAAGGAAGAGTGGTCGGAGTGATCAACGTCCATCACCGGCAGCCGCGCTGGCACACGGAAGAAGAGGTCGCTTTTATCACGTTTCTGGGCCAGCAAATCGGTGGCGCTTTAGAAAGGGCCCGGCTGCGCCAGCAGAACGCGCGGCTTCGAGAGGAGGCGCGCTTGATCCAGCAACAGCTTGAGACGCGCAAACTGGTCGAGCGCGCCAAAGGCATCTTGCAAAAGCGTCTCAAGCTCAGCGAAGAGGACGCGTACCTGCGGCTGCGGAACGAAAGCCGCCGCCAACGCCGCTCCATGCGCGAACTGGCCCAGATCATCATTGCCGACGAGATTCGGCTGCGGGGGCAGGTCTTGGACTGAGGGCCCGGCGGGCGCCGTGTGGCGTAAGCGCAGGTCAGGAGGCTTACGCTACTGACTGTAGCGGACACGCCGAGCCACCCCCGCAGAGAACACAATTGGATGGAGAAGAGGGCTGTGGATGAAGGCCGGCACGAATGCCGGCCGCAGGCAAGAATGCCTGACCTACAGACGCGGCGCATGGCTCAAAGCTTGCGCTGTGTGGGCGCTGGGTTCGGTGCTGACTTCCAGGTCTCCCAGCACGAACTGAAGGCCGGCCAGCCAGTGTTGCAGAATCCGTGGGTCAAAGAAGGGCTCCGGACCGTGTCCGAAGCTAGTGTAAAACACGCGTCCGTTGCCGTAGCGGCGGACCCAGCTCACGGCGTAGTCGTTGTCCTCGCGGAAGCACTTTCCCGCGCACTTGCCCTGGTTCAGGTCGGAGTTGTCCACGTCGATGCTCAGCAGGACCCTGAGCTGTTGCCGCGAATAAGGCTCCTGGAAGCGGAAAAACTCCTCGACGAATTCAAAGCTCCCGGTTCCGAACGGCGCAGTCAGCGGCTCGCCGGGCGCATCGATTTTGATCCAGAGCCTTTCGTTCTGTTCCCGGTGGCTGGCGCCTCGCGCGCCCAGAATCTCGCCGAACTCTGGCCAATCGGTGGAGGTGACGGTGGCGGCGTGGTTGGCCATCAAGCCGCGCCCTTCCCTTAAGAAGCGCAGCAGGCCTTCGCGTTTGGAGGGCGTATCGAACAGATCGCCGATGGTGTTGTTGAGATAAAGCGCATCGTACTGGAACAGGGTCTCCGGTTCCAGCATCGAGATATCGTGCGTGATAGTGGCCTCAAAAACGCCGGTCCGCTTGCCCAGGAGCTCGACGGCGAGATTGGCGAAGGGGATCGCGGGGTGGCCGCTGCGTCCCAGGTTGGCGTCGATCACGAGCAGTTTGCGCGGGCGCTTGGGCTTAGCTGGCGCGATAGAGGGCAGGGCGGCTTCAATCCTTCTCCGCTCCTCCGCCGTAACTTCCCTGGGTGGCCGGGGCGCTTTGACCTGCGCCGTGGCGGGCTGTCCGGGGGGCGCGCCGGGAGCTGCCGGCTCTTGCGCGGCTGGAGCGCCGGGCAGAAAACAGGCCGCGGCAAGGCATGCCACGATCCCCAGGACGAGAGGGCGCCTGCTGTTCATCTTTTTCATCCTTCGAAGGTGCTTCTCCGTGTGGCCCGCGGAGCCTTGCCCTACGAGCGGAACTGGTAACCGAGCTTTTGCAAATACCGCTTGCTCGCGGTGGCCGCTTCGAGCGAGTTCATCGGCGAGTTGGCCCGCGGCGGCTCCAGCTCCACCATGGCGTATTCCAGGTCTTTGGATTGACTCTCCAGAATGTCGAGAATGGTGGGGAAGTCGATCTTGCCTTGACCCACCGGGCAGTAGCCGGCGTAATGCTCCCAGCCGATGAAGTCCTTGAGATGGACACTGCGAATGATCGAGGCGAAATCCTTGACCACCTGAACGGGGTCGCTGCCGGCTTTGGCGAGTTGGCCCACGTCGGGACCGAATCCCATGTAGCGCGTATCGACCGCGTTCAGCACAGAGTAAACCTGATCCCGCGTATCGATGCAGGTGTCGGTGTGCTGGTGGATGGTGGCCTTCAGGCCCAAATCCGCCGCCGCCATTCCGATTTCGTTGAGCGCCGCCAGAATCGCCGGCCGCGCGGCACTAAAGTCGTACTCGCCGCGGCGCACCGGGTTGGGGCCGATCACCATCCAGAGGCCGCCGTATTTGCGCAGCAGTTTCCCCCACCGCACAATCTTGGCAACCTCGTCTTTGCGCACGTCGGGGTTGGTCAGATTGGCGTTGAAGTAGCTGGACACCAGCCGGATCCCGTACTTGTCCAGCAGTCGTCCCAACCCCCCTTGTTCCTCGAAAACTTCCAGGACGTTGTCAAAGGATTCGTAGCCGTGATAGCCGAGCGCCGCCGAGTCGCGGATGCCTGGCTCAGCGGCTTTCGGGCCAAAGCCCCAGGTAATGCTGGTGTAGCCGATCTTCAGGCGGCGGCCGGCGGCGCTTAGGCGGGCGTCTGCTCCCGCGCATAGGATCCCGGCTGCCAAGCCCGCGGATTTCAAAAGGCTGCGGCGATCGATTTGCCTGCTCATAGTTCTCCCCTTTTCCTTGATGTCTACAATGGCTGCCCTTGCTTTCGCCGAGCGGCTCTCCGGTGTGCCCCCCGTTTCGGGGCAGCCGGCGCCGCCGGCGATGATTCACTTCCCGACCCAACCGCCATCGACAAAGATGGACTGTCCGGTCACGTAGCTGGCTTCCTCGGAGGCGAGGAAGGCCACCACCGTTCCGATTTCCCGCGGCTCTCCGGGCCGCCCCAGCGAGATCTGAGCCAGAATCCCCGGCAGCAGATCGGGCCGCTTCATCACCCAGGCGGTCATGTCAGTGTCAATTAGTCCCGGATGCACGCAGTTGACCCGGATGCCGAGAGGCGTCATCTCCGCCGACATGTTGCGGGTCAACGCCTCCAGCGCCAGCTTGGACGGAGCGTAGTGCGTGCGGCCCGGCAGCACCTTGCCCGCCTGCACCGAGCCGATGTGCACGATCGCCGCCTTGCGCCCCGCAGCCACCACCCGCCGGCAGAACACCTGCGAACACAGCCAGGGGCCCCGCAGGTTCACATCCACCAGGCGGGTCCACTGCTCGTCGGTCAACTCCAGGAAAGGAACGATGGTCTCGATGCCTGCATTATTCACCAAAATGTCGATCGGCCCGAGCTCATTCCAAACGCTCTCGAACATGGCCTCGACTTGATCCCGCTTGGACACGTCGGCCATGAAGGTCGTTGCGCGGCGCCCCTTGCTGCGCACGTAGTCGGCTACCGCTTGAGCCTTCTCCGGCGCGGCAATATCGTTAATCGCTACGTCCGCGCCTTCCTCAGCGAAGACTTCGGCGATTCCCCGTCCGATGCCTCGGGCAGCGCCAGTGATGAGAGCCACTTTGCCTAGCAGTTTCATGTTCTCCTCTCGAATGAATCAGCTCCAACTCTCCATCATTATGCGCTACGCTGAATCCCGATGAAGATTTATCGAGCTGGTTTGCTAAGCCCGATAATCTTTTATCGATTTCAGTATATAATGCTACCTGTGGTAGCGGGAGGAGAATCATGAGGCCAGAAGTGGCAAGGCCGATTGGGCGGCGGCTGCTCCGGGACGAAATCCGGGAGCGGTTAATGGAGGATATTCTACGCGGGCGGCTGAAGCCCGGGACTCCGCTGGCGGAGACACATGTGGCGCGCGAGTTTGGCGTGAGTCAGGCGCCTGTGCGGGAGGCGTTTCGCGATTTGGAGCTGCTGGGCTTTTTGGAGAAGTCCGCGTTCCGGGGCGCGCGCGTGCGGCACATCTCGCGCAACGAGGTAGCCGAGATTTACCCGGTGCGGGCCGGGTTGGAAGGAGTGGCGGCTCGGGCTGCCGCGGTGCGGATCGATGAGGCGGCGTTGCACCGTCTGGAAGAGCTCCTGGAGGTGATGCGGGAAGCGGCGGCTCAGGGCGATGAACAACAGCAGGTGGAGGCCGACATCGCTTTTCACGAAACCATCATCGAAGCCTCGGGCAATGGCCTGTTGATGCAGCTTTGGCAGGCGATGCGGCTGGCGACGACCACGTTCCTGACGATTTCGCTGGCGCACCGGCCGCTGGCGGAACTGGCCGACCGCCATGTGCCTCTGCTGGAGGCGCTGCGGGCCAAAGACCCCGACGCCGCGGAGGCGGCCATGCGGCGGCACATCGAACAGCCGGGTGAGTGGATCCGCAGCGAATTGCAGAAGGAGAGCGAAGAGGGATCCTCATCCGATCCGGATTCGATAAGCCGCTCGGCGGCAAGTTCCAAATGAAGCGCATGGAAGACAGGTTCAGACTCGCGGGCAAATCAGCGCTGGTCAGCGGCGGCTGCGGAGGGATCGGCTCGGCGGTATGCCGGGCCCTGGCTGGATTGGGCGCCAACGTAGCGGTGGGCGACATGGACGCCCGCGGCGCCGAAGCTCTGGCCGGGGAGCTGAGCGGCATGGGCGTGAAAGCCGCCGCTGTGGTCTTCAACGCCGCGTCGGTCGAAGACACGGCAAGGGCGGCGGAGGAAAGCGCGCGGCGCCTGGACGGGCTGGACATCTTGGTGAACTGCGTCGGCGTGCATCGCGAGCAGAAGGCGGAAGAAGTGACGGAAGATGCCTTTGACCTTGTCTACCAGCTCAATCTGAAAAGCGCGATGTTTCAGGCGCAGGCGGCCGCCCGCCAGATGATGCGTCAGGGCCGCGGAGGCAAGCAGGTGCACATCGGCTCGGTGCGCACGCTGCTAGGGCTGCGGGGGCGCGGGTACGCGGCTTACTGCGCCACCAAGGGAGGGCTCGGAACGCTCTGCAAGCAACTGGCCGCCGAGTGGGCCCCGCATAAGATCAACGTCAACATGGTCGCGCCGACCTTCGTGCGGACCCCGCTGGTGGCGGACATGCTCGCCGACGAGTCCTTCTACGGCGCGCTCGTTTCCAGAATTCCATTGGGCCGGATCGCCGAGCCCGAAGACGTGGCCCTGGCGGTTGCGTTCTTATGCTCGCCGGCGAGCGATTTCATCACGGGGCAGATCCTCTATGTGGATGGGGGCGTGACGGCGACCCAGTAGCGACAGGGAATTTCTGAGGAGAGGTTCTAACGGCGTCATGGCACGCAAGTTCATCGACCTGAGCATGCCGGTCCACAACGGCATGATGAGCTTTCCCAGGGTGGTGCCGCCCACTTTGGAGATGTATGAAACTTGGCAGGAATTCGCGGAGAGAATCGGCGCCGCCGAGTACGGCGTGAACTGGCTGACGGCGCATTGCAAGGTGATGCTGGGGGACCATATCGGAACCCATGTGGATTCACTCCGGCATATGCGCGCCGATGCGCCCGGCCCCGAGGGCATTCCGCTGGAGTACTGCTACGGCGATGGGATCTGCCTCGACTTCCGCCATCTGCCGGTGGGCTCCGGCATCAGCATCGCGGATGTGCAGAACGCGCTGGACAAAATCGGTTACCAGATTAAGCCGCTGGACATCGTGCTCATCCACACTGGCGCGGGCAAGCTGCAAGAGACCGAGGCCTACCTGACCGAACACGTCGGCATGACCGCCGAAGCCACGATCTGGCTGATTGATCAGGGTGTCAAAATGATGGGCATTGACGCGGTGACCTTTGATCCGCCCGTGCGGGCGATGTTTGAACGCAAGAAGTTTTGGGAAGCGCACCGGGTGATGCTCGAGCGCGAGTATTACCACTTGGAGAACATGACCAACTTGGATCAGTTGCCGCCTTTCGGATTCAAGATTAGCGTGTTCCCCGTGAAGTGGGTGAACACGACGGCCGCGCCGGTCCGCGCGGTGGCCATTCTGGAAGAGTAGATGCCGTCTCAATGCGCTGAGGTGCCGGCCCGCGTACAGGGAATCACGTGTGCGGCGGCGGGCGGCACGGAGAGGTAAGCATGTCAACGTCAGTCCCACCCGTTGTGAAGGATCGCTATTTTTGCGCCGACAGCAATTTCGAGGCCGACCCCATTAGCGGAGAACGCCCACTGAAGCTCAAGTACCTGGCCGGCGGCCAGTGGCGCGAATCCAAAACAGCGAACTACTTTCCCTGTTACAACCCATCGACCGGGGCGGTGATCGCCTGGGCGCCGGAATGCACGCCGGAGGAAGTTGACGAGGCTGTCGCATCGGCCGTTCAGGCTTTTCCTGGGTGGGCCGCCACGCCGGTCATCCGGCGCGTCCAGGTCTTGTACCGGATGAAGGCCCTGGTGGAAGCCCATCTGGAGGAACTCACCTTCCTTCTGGCCAAAGAGATGGGCAAGAAGTGGGACGAGGCCATGGGCGATGTCATGAAGGTGGTAGAGGTGCTGGAGTTCGCCTGCGGCGCTCCCCACATCTTGAAGGGCGAAGCTTTGATGAACGTCTCACCGGGCTACGACACGACCCGCTACAACGTTCCGGTGGGCGTCTTCGCCGGCATCGTGCCCTGGAACTTCCCGGCGATGATCCCGCACGGATGGATGGCGCCGATTTGCCTTGCGGCCGGCAACTGCATGGTGCTCAAGGCGGCGGACTTCGTCCCCCAGTCGGCGCTGCGGCTGGCGGAGCTGTGGCTGGAGGCCGGCCTCCCGCCGGGAGTTCTGAACGTCGTCACCACCAGCCCGGCCCAAGCCGAGAGATTGGTGCGCCACCCGGACATCAAGGGCATCAGCTTTGTTGGGTCGACCAAGACCGGCCGTCACGTCTACGCCACGGCGGCGGCGGAAGGCAAGCGCGTGCAGGCGCTGTGCGAGGCAAAGAATCACGCGCTGGTGTTGCGAGACTGCCATCTGGAGCGGACCGCGCAGGGAATCATCAACGGCTTCTGCGGGTGCGCCGGGCAGCGCTGCATGGCGCTGCCGGTCGTCGTAGTCGAGAACGCGATCGCCGATAGTCTGGTCCCGCGCTTGGTGGAGCTGGCGCGCCAGGTGCGGCTGGGGCCGGCCTACGAGAAGTCCACCGGGATGGGGCCGGTGGTGACCTGCGAGCATATGGAGTTCGTGCTGAACTGGATCGAAACCGGCATCCGCGAGGGAGCGCAATTGCTGTTGGACGGAAGGCGCCCGCGGGTCCCTCCCGGCTGCGAGAAGGGGTTCTTCATCGGCCCGACGATTTTCGATCACGTGACCGGGGAAATGTCGGTGGGCCGCGAGGAGGTGTTCGGACCGGTGCTGTTCATCAAACGGGTGGACAGCTTCGAAGAGGGCATGCGGGTGATGAACGCCAGCCGTTTTGGCAACGGCTCGGTGATTTATACCCAAAGCGGATACTATGCGCGGCGGTTTGTGAATGAGACGCAAGCAGGGATGGTGGGTGTAAACGTCGGCATCCCGGTGCCGGTGGGGATTTTCGGTTTCACCGGCCACAAGCAGTCTTTCTTCGGGGACCTGCATGTAATGGGGCGCGACGGCTTTATCTTCTTCACAGAGAGCCGCAACGTGACCCAGACCTGGTTTGATCCCGCCGAAGAAGGCTCGGGGTGCGGAAAGGTGGACACCTGGGACGGGACGATGACCCAGCGGTCCAAGTAAGGACGGACAGAAGGATTCTGGCGCAGTCAAGGACAGCACGAAATGGCGTCGAACCGGCGTGAGTTTGTGAAGGAAGCGGCGCGGGCCGCGGCAGCCTGTGCGGCGCCGATGATTATTCCTTCCAGAGTCTTGGGCGCCGGGGGCGCTGTGCCGCCGAGCGAGCGGATTCAGATCGGCTTTATCGGCGTCGGCTCGATGGGCAGCGGACACGTTCGCGGATTCATACAGCAGCCTGACGTCCGCATCGTGGCGATCTGCGATGTGAGGGAATCGGCGCGGAACCAGAACCGGGACTTCGTGAACAAGACTTACGGAGACCAGAGCTGCCGCACCTATCGCGATTTCCGCGAACTGCTCAGCCAACGGGATATCGACGCCGTTTTAATCGCAACTCCCGAGCACTGGCATGCGCTCGTCGGCATCGAGGCCGCGCGCCAGGGCAAGAGTATGTACATGGAAAAGCCCATTGGGGTGAGCATCGCCGAGGCTAAGGCTTTGCGGGAGGCCGTTCAGCGCTACGGCGTGGTCTTTCAGGAAGGCTGCCAGCAGCGCTCCGACCAGCGCTACCGGCAGACGGTCGAGCTGGTTTGGAACGGGTACATCGGCCGGCTGGAGACTGTGATGATTGCTTCAGCGGGCGGAGGCGGGGGCGCGCGGATTCCGGAGCAGAAGCCGCAGCCGGTTCCGGAGGGATTCGATTACGATTCTTGGCTCGGACCGGCGCCCTATATGCCATACACGCCGGAGCGAGTATCCCGCACCTGGATGTTCATCCATGACTACGGGCTGGGCTCTCTCGGCGGGGCTTGGGGCATCCACGATGTCGACATCGCCCAGTGGGTCAGCGGCAATGATCACACGACGGCGGTGGAGACCGAGGGCGAAGCGGGCTTCTATGATGACATCCGCGACGTGCCCCATACCTGGACGGTGGGGCACAAGTACGCCAACGGCGTCAAGGTGATTCACATGGATCTGGCCACGGCGCGGAAACGGGAGCCGCAGTTCCGCACCGGCGGCATGGCCAGCATGATGTATGGAAGCGAAGGCTGGATCTACGTCAGCCGGCAGGAGATCCGGGCGCATCCGGCCACTTTGTTGCGCAAGGTGATCGGGCCGAATGAGAAGAAGGCGATTTTCAGCAACGACCACCGCCGAAACTTCTTGGATGCGGTGAAGAAGCGGACCGTTCCGATCGCCAACATCGAGTCGGCGGTGCACGGCGAGATGACGAACCAGCAGGCGGACATCGCGCTGCGGCTGAGGCGGAAGGTGCGCTGGGATCCTGCGAAGGAGAAGTTCATCGGCGACGCACAGGCCACGCGGATGATGGCGCGGCCCATGCGGAGCCCTTGGAGTTTGTAGATAACATCTGGCGGTCAGGGGAAGGAGAACGCAATGGGAGTCAACCGGCGTGAGTTTGTCAAGGAAACCGTGCGGGCCGCGGTTGCTTCTGCGGTCCCGATGATTATTCCTTCCAAAGTCTTGGGGGCCGGCGGCGCCGTGCCGCCGAGCGAGCGGATTCAGATGGGTTTCATCGGCGTCGGCTCGATGGGCAGCGGGCACGTGCGCGGGTTCTTGCAGCAGCCCGACGTGCGCGTCATAGCCATCTGCGACGTGAGCGAGGAGGCGCGCAACCGCAGCCGGGACGTGGTCAACAACGCTTACGGGAACAAAGATTGCCAAACCTATAACGACTTCCGGGAGCTGCTGGCGCGCAAGGACATCGACGCCGTGTTGATCGCCACGCCCGATTTCTGGCACGCGCTCATCGGCATCGAGGCCGCGCGCCAGGGCAAGAGCATGTATCTGGAGAAGCCCATCGCGCTCAGCATCACGGAAGCCAAGGCGCTGCGGGAAGCGGTGCACCGCTACGGAGTCGTGTTCCAGGAGGGCTGCCAGCAGCGCTCCGACCAGCGCTACCGGCACACCTGCGAGCTGATCTGGAACGGGCGCATCGGCAGGCTCGAAACAGTGATGATCGCCTCGGCGGGCTCCGGCGACACCAATCCGATGCCGGAGCCGAAGCCGCAGCCGGTCCCGCCAGGCTTCGATTGGGACCTGTGGCTGGGGCCTGCGCCTTACGTGCCCTACACTGGGATCCCGTTTATCCGGACCACGACGGCGATCTGGAATTTCATTCACGACTACGGACTGGGCAGCTTGGGCGGCGCTTGGGGAATCCACGATGTCGACATCGCGCAATGGGTCAGCGGCAACGACCACACCACCCCGGTTGAGACCGAAGGCGAAGCCGTGTTCTTCCAGGACGTGCGCAACGTAATGCACACCTGGACGGTGGAACACCGCTACGCGAATGGCGTCAAGGTGATTCACATGGATCTGGCCTCGGCCCGCAAGCGGTCGGATCATTTTAAGACCGGCAGCATGGCCAGCGTGATGATCGGCTCCGAAGGCTGGATCTACGTGAGCCGGCAGGAAATGCGAACCCATCCGGAATCCCTGATGCGGGAGGTGATCGGGCCCAACGAGAAGAAGGCGGTCTTCAGCAACGATCACCGGCGGAACTTCTTGGATGCGGTGAAGAAGCGAACCGTCCCGATCGCCGGCATCGAGTCGGCGGTGCATGGCGAGATGATGAATCAGCAGGCGGACATCGCACTGCGGCTGGGCCGGAAGGTGCGCTGGGATCCGGTGAAGGAGGAGTTCCTCGGCGACTCGCAGGCCACGCGCATGATGACCAGGCCGATGCGCAGTCCTTGGCGGCTGTAGGCAGGGAGGTGGAAAGCAATGAGAAGCGCAGCGAAGATTCTGGTTTTGGCCGTGTGTTTCGCGGCCGCACAGGCGGCGGCGCAGCAAGGAGCTGCGCCGGCGATGCCGTTTGAGGAAGCGCTGGCCAAGACGGCCGCCTACGAAGTGGGCGAGGGCCGGGCGCCGCTTTATGCGCTTGAGAAGCATGTGCTGGCGGCGACGCAGAACCCCGCCGAGAGCAAGCGGATCGAGCAGGCTTTGATCCGGGCGCTGGAAGGGAAGTCCACGCTCATGGGCAAGGATCAAATCTGCCGCCGGTTGTCGCTGATCGGCACGGCGGCGTCGGTTCCGGCTCTGGCGCGCTTGCTGGCCTCTGCGGACACGGCCGATATGGCGCGCTACGCGCTGGAGCGAATCCCTGGGCCCGAGGTGGATGCGGCGCTGAGGAACATGCTGCCCAAGACTTCCGGCAAGGTGAAGATCGGCATCGTGAACACGCTGGGGAGGCGCGGCAATGCGTCTTCGGTGGCGGCGCTCCGGGCGCTGATTCCGGGCAGCGATGAGCAGGTGGCCATGGCCGCGGCGGCGGCGCTGGGCTGGATCGGCGACCGGGCGGCCGCGCAGGCTCTCTCCTCGGCGCGCGCCGCTACGAAAGGCGGTCTGCGCACGGAGGTGGAACGCGCCTGGCTGCGCTGCGGGGAACAGATGGCGGCGCGCAAGGAGAACCAGGAAGCGTTCGCCGTCTTTAAGGAACTGAGCGGATCCGGCGAAAATCTTGTGCGCATTGGAGCGCTGCGGGGCCTGGCGATGTCGGGAGGCAAGCAAGCCATCCCGCTGCTGGCCGCGGCGATCCAGGATCCGGATGCGGCGGTGCAGGCGCAGGCAATCCGGCAGTTGAGCGCCGTGGACGGCCCAGAGGCCACCGCGGCTTTGGTGCAGGCCTTGCCCAAGCTCCAGCCTCTGGGAAAGATCCGCCTGCTGGCGGCGCTGGCGGACCGCGGCGACCGTGCCGCGCTGCCGGCCGTGGTCAACGCGGTGAGCGAGGAAGCGGTCGCGGTGCGCATCGCCGCTTTGCAGGCGCTGGAGAAGCTGGGAGACGAGTCCGTCGTGATGTTGCTGGCGCAGACTGCCGCGCGCACCGGCGGCGAGGGAGGGACGGTGACCGACGCTCCCGCCACGGGCGGTCTGCCGAACGAGCGCGGGATGCGGCCTGTGCTGGCCACGGAAACCTCGGCGGCGCGCACCAGCCTGTATCGCATGCGCGGTTCGGCGGTGGATCAAGCCGTCTTGGCGAACCTTCCTAAGGCCGAACCCGGCGGAAAGGTGGAACTGATCCTGGCCGCTTCCGAACGGGCGATCCCGGGCGCGGCCGATGTGCTGATCCCGCTCGCCTCGGATTCCAATGCAGCGGTGCGGCGCACAGCAATTCAGGCTTTGCGGGCCGCCGCCGGCCCGGCGCACGTAGACCGTCTGGTGCAACTGTTGTCCACAACTGCGGGCGCGGAGCGGCGCGAGCTGGCTCGCGCTTTGGCGGCCGCACTGGGGCGCTCCGACAAAGCTTCGCTGGCGCCGGTGACGTCGGCTTATCGGACCGCCCCGGACCTCGACTTGAAAGCATCGTTGCTCTCGGTCATGGCCCAAACGGGACGTCCGGAGGCTCTTGCGGAGTTGCGGACCGCGCTGAAGGACCCCAACGCCGATCTCCGGCGCAGCGCGGTGCTGGCGCTGGCCGAATGGCCGAACCCGGAGCCCATGCCGGACCTGATCGGGGTCGCGCGCAACGACACCAGCTCCGCCTTGCAGATCCTGGCCTTGCAGAGCTACCTGCGTCTAATGGCCATGCCCAGCAGCCGCACGCCTGCCGAGACGGTGGCCATGCTGGCGGAAGCGATGAAGCTGGCGCGCAGGGCGGATGAGAAACGTACGATCCTGTCCCAGGCGGCGCGCATCAATCACCCGGACGCGCTGGCGCTGGTGGAGTCCGCCATGCAGGACCCGGAGGTAGGCGCGGAGGCCCGGGTTGCGGCGGACCAAATCCGCCAAAAGCTGACCCCCGCGCGGAGGCAGTGACACCCGCTGCGGGATTCACGCAACCGTGAGAGCCTATACCGGCGCAAGGCCGGATCTGAAGCGGCGGACGCGGGCATCTACGACTCCGGCAGGCTACGCAGCCGTTCGGCGGCCGCTTCCGGCGTGATGTCGCGTTGCGGCATCGCCAGCATTTCGTAGCCGACCATGAACTTCCGCACCGTGGCCGAGCGCAGCAGCGGCGGATAGAAGTGCGCGTGCAGCCGCCATTCGGGATGATCCTGCCCGTCGGATGGGCGCTGATGGAACCCCATGGAATACGGGAAGGGGACCGCGAAAAGATTGTCGTAGCGGCGGGTGAGACGACCCAGAATGTCCGCCAGATCGTTCCTGCCGGAATCGTCCAACTGTTCCAGGCTGGTCACCGGCCGCCGCGCCAGCACCAAAGTCTCAAACGGCCACACGGCCCAGAAAGGGACCAGCGCCGTGAAAGATTCGTTCTCGCAGACCAGCCGCTCTCCGGCTTCCCGTTCCAATTCCAGGTATTGGTCTAGAAGGCAAGCGCCGTTCTGCTCGAAGAATCTCCGTTGCGCCGCCTGCTCCTTGACGATTTCGTTAGGCAGCGTGCGGTTGGCCCAGATTTGACAGTGCGGGTGGGGATTGCTGCACCCCATCATCTCCCCGCGGTTTTCGAAGATCTGAACGTATTGGATGGCAGGGTGCGAGCTGAGCTCATGGTATTGCTCGGCCCAGGTGTCCACCACGAGGCGCATTTCGGCCAGGCTCATCCGGCTCACGGTGAGATCGTGGCGCGGCGAGAAGCACACCACGCGGCAGGTGCCGGGCTCGGCTTGGGCGACGAGCAAGCCGTGGAGGTTAAACTCGCCGGGCGGGGTGTCCAGCTTGAGCGCCGCAAAATCATTTTCGAAGACGAACGTCGAAGTGTAGTGCGGGTTGCGCGCGCCTCCGGCGCGTTCGTTGCCGGGGCAAAGGTAGCAGCCGGGATCGTAAGCGGGCTGGGCCGCCGCGGGCAGCTTTTCGACTTGCCCTTGCCATGGCCGCTGCGTGCGGTGCGGCGAGACCAGCACCCACTCGCCGGTCAGCGCATTCAATCTCCTGTGAGGATGCTCTCTCAGATGGAACATGCCGGCCGCAGCTCAGATCTCAAACACCGCACCCGTATCCGCGCTGGTGACGAATTGCAGGTACCGGGCCAGCCAGCCGCGCTTTACCTTGGGTTCGAAAGGAGGCAGTGCGGCCAAACGGCGCTCGATCTCGCGCTGCTTGACCTTGAGCTCAATGGTGCGCGTGCGGGCGTTGATGTAGATGCGGTCGCCGGGCTGGACTGCGGCGATGGGCCCGCCCGCGGCCGCCTCAGGCGCGACGTGCCCCACGCACAGGCCGCGGGTGCCGCCCGAGAAACGACCGTCGGTGATGAGCGCCGCTTTGACGCCGCTGCCGGTGAGCGCCGAGGTGGGCGAAAGCATCTCCTGCATGCCCGGGCCGCCCCGCGGGCCTTCGTAGCGGATGACCACGACGTCTCCATCCTTCACTTCTCCGGCGAGGATGCCCTCGAGCGCGGCCTCCTGCGACTCGTAGATGCGCGCCGGACCCTCGAACTCCATCATGGAAGGATCCACGCCGGCGACTTTGACGACCGAGCCTTTCGGGGCAAGATTACCGAACAGGATGGCGAGCCCGCCGGTCTGGGAGAAGGCTTTCTCTCCAGCGCGAATGACGTCGCCGTCTGCGTCAGGGGAATTCCGCACGTAGTCCCCCAGCGTTCCGGCCACCGTCTTGGCGTTCAAGTCCAGCGGCGCTGTGCCGGAGGCCAAAACCGCTTTGAGAATCGCGCCGATGCCGCCGGCGCGGTGAACGTCCTCGACGTGAACCTCGGGACGGCTGGGGGCGACTTTGCAGACGTTGGGGGTGCAGTCGGAGAGCTCGTTCAGCCGGTTGAGGTTGTAGCCAATGCCGGCCGAATGCGCAAGCGCCAGCCCGTGCAGCACGGTGTTGGTCGATCCGCCCATGGCCATGTCCAGAATGAACCCGTTATCCATGGCGGCGGGCGTCAGGATGTCGAGCGGACGAACGTTCTCCTCCATGCACCGCTTCAGCGCGCGCGCTGCGCGGCGCACCAGATCCAGGCGGTCCGGATTCAATTCGGTCTTGGTCTTCGCCGCATCCGCCCAGCGCTCGGCAGGAATCGTTCCGTTGCCCGGCAGCGCCAGACCTACAGCCTCCGCCATGCAGTTCATCGAATTAGCGGTGAACATGCCCGAGCAGCTTCCGCAACCCGGACAGGAGTTCTCCGCCAGAGCGCGCAATTCGGCCTCCGTCATCTTGCCCGCGCTGAACTTGCCGACGCCTTCAAAGACGGTGATCAAATCCGTGCCGCCCGCCCCCGCCAGCATCGGACCGCCGCTGACATAGACGGAAGGAATGTTCAGCCGCGCCATGGCGTTGAGCATGGCCGGAACGATTTTGTCGCAGTTGCCGATACCGATCCAGCCGTCGCAGGGATGCGCTCCCACGATGGTCTCGATTTGATCCGTGATCAGCTCGCGCGAGGGCAGGGAATACTTCATGCCGAAATGCCCCATCGCGATGCCGTCGTCGACGGCGGCGCCGATGTTCGTGTACCACACGTTGAAGCCCAGCGCGAGCAGCTCTTCCCACAAAACCTTGCCCAGTTTGTCCAGATGCGCGTGGCCGGGGATCTGCGTCGTGTAGGAATTGACGATCGTCACGAACGGCTTGGACAGATCGTCCAGCGAGCGGATAAACCCGGCGGCCTTCATCAGCGATGCAGCCGGAAGCATCTTGGCGCCGTCTTTTAGGATCTGGCTGCCTCGTTTGCGGACATCTTCGATTCCTGGATTCATGGGACCATTTTCGCAAATGATACGCGCGCCTGCGTTGGTCTCGCACACTCCCCTTCGCGGAACGTTTTGCCCGCGGCTGCGTAATTACATAATGTGCGTCCTGCTCAGCCGAGCCATGGGACGCCAGGAGGAATACGAGATGAAGAGGATTGCCCTTGCTTTGCTGGCCTGCTCGATTGCCTTCGCAGGCTCCAAGACATACACTCTGAACGTGTGGCAGCCGGCTGTGCTGGCGGGCACGGAACTTAAGACCGGCCAGTACCGCATGGAAGTGGACGGGGATAAATTGACTTTGAAGGCTGGCCGTCAAATGGTGGAAGCCAATGTGAAGGTGGAGAGCACTAATACGAAACACCGCTCGACCACCCTGGTCATGGAAGAGCGGAACGGCAAGATGCACATCCGCGAGATTCTCCTCGGCGGCACTGACACCAAGCTGGTGGTCAACTGACTCGCTCCTTGCGGGGCGAAGTGGGATACAATGCACTTCGCCCCATGCTTGATTCCCCATCGTCCCGGCGCAAATTTTTGAAGACGGCGGCAGCCGTGGCCGCAGCCGGTGCGGCTTGCGGGCAGAGCCACGGCAAATTCCGTCCGTTGTTCAACGGCAAGAACTTGGATGGTTGGCGCGCCATCCCGCGCGTTCCCGTGCCGGCGTATCCCGGCGCGCCTGCCCCGCATCCCGACGGCCCGGGCTACCGCAAGGCGCTCACTTCGCGGGGGCGCTGGGTAGTCGATCACGGCGTGATCGTCGCGGGTCAGGATCCGCCGGACTCAGGCCTCGGCGCGTATCTCATCACCGAAGAGAAGTTCGGCGACTTCGAGCTGGAGTTGGAAGTCAATCCGGACTGGGCCGTCGACAGCGGCGTCATGATCCGGGCCACGGAATTGGGCGGGCAGGGATTCCAAGTGCATCTGGATTACCGCATGCTCGGCTCGGTAGGGACGTTCTTCGGCAACGGGATCGGCAACTGGCGCGCTCGGCACTATGCGTTCAACCCCAAGCTGGACCGGGATGGGAAGCTCGTCCGCCTCGTCCGCGAGCCGGCCCCGGAGGAGGAGATCCGCCGGCTGGCCTGGCATTCCGATCCGGCGGAGTTCTTCCGCGTCTGGCGGGTGAATGATTGGAACACGCTGCGGATTCGCTGCGCCGGCCGCTATCCGCACATCACGACTTGGGTGAACGGCGCGCAAATTGCGCAACTGGATGCCGCCAGGCTGGAGGCCCCGAACTATGACCGCGAAGCGGTAGCGCGGCTGCTGGGTCCGCGGGGACACATTGCGCTCGAGGTGCACGACAGCGGCCCGGACCTGTGGATGGGCAAAGACCGCTGGCTGCCCTTCCACGTCTGCCGCTGGCGCAATATCCGCATCCGGGACTTGGATTTCGCGTTCCCCAAGACGCCTTAGGCCGTGCGCCGCTTTGAACGCTGGCGCCGCAGGACCGGGGCCAGCGCATTCAGCGCTTCATTCACCGAGGCGCTGTCAGGGAAAACGTCCAGCAAGCCGGGGTCAATCACCACGACATTGGCGCCTTGTGCATAGCGGGCGGCCGTGACGCCGCGGCGGGCCTTGGTAAAATCGTACTCAGTCCGCATCGTATCGCGGTCCGGCTCCCGCCTCCGGGAACTAGGTTTCTTCTTCATAACGTTTGCGCTCGCCAGGGGTTGCTTTCCGCGCCGAGATCAACCGGGTGCGTGGCCCCCGCTCGGCGAATGCCACGACCAGCAGCCGCTGCCGGACGGACCGCCCCAGCAACAAGTACCGCTCTTCCTCGGCCGAATGGTCCGGATCGCGCATGAGCAAAGCGAGCGGGTCTCCGAAAACCGTGCACGCCTCCTCAAAAGGAACGCCGTGTTTGCGGGCGTTCGACGCTGCCTTAACGGGATCCCATTCGAATATATACCCCACGGCTGCCTGTCTACAACGTTACCGCATGCCGCATATGCCGCGCAGAAGGTCTGCCGCTGGCGCAATTTCCGCATCCGTCAACTGCCGTGAAGCGCTCTGCGGCGCAAAGCAACGTGCCGCCGGCGCTGCCATGATGAGGCAGGATCAAGCCTAGTAGAATGGTCGTGGACCCATCCATGCGAAATTCAAGCGTAATTATCGCGGCGGCTCTGTGCCTTGCGGCATCGATGGCGCCGGGCTGCCGGCGTTCGGAAGCGGAGAAGAAAGTGGCGGAACCCACCATCCAGGACCGGCTGGCCAAGTACGCGGAGGTGCGGCTGGAGATCGACCCCAGTCCTCTGACCGACAAGGAGCGACGGATGATCCCCATCCTGATCGAGGCCGCGAAGATCATGGATGACCTGTTCTGGCAACAGGCGTACGGGGACAAGGAAGCGCTGCTGGCCAGGGTCAAGGATCCGGATGCGCGGCGTTTTGCGGAAATCAACTACGGTCCCTGGGACCGGCTGGACGGAAACCGCCCCTTCTTGCCGGGCTTTGGCCCCAAGCAGCCGGGCGCGAACTTCTACCCGAGCGACATCACCAAAGAGCAATTCGAATCCGCCGCTTCCGTCTCCGCCGAAGCAGCCAAGCAGTTGCGCAGCCAGTACACGATGGTGGTGAGGCCGGAGGGCGGCGGACTGGAGGCCGCGCCGTATCACGTGATGTTCGCGCCGCAGCTCAAGCAGGCTGCGGCCAAGCTCCGCGAGGCGGCTAAACTGGCCGACGATCCGGGACTGCGCAAGTACCTGCTGCTCCGCGCGGAAGCCTTGCTAACCGGCGACTACAAGGCCAGCGACATTGCCTGGCTGGAGATGAAGAATAATACCGTGGACGTGGTCATCGGGCCGATCGAGACCTATGAGGACCGCCTGTTCGGCTACAAAGCCGCCTACGAAGCGTATGTTCTGGTGAAGGACAAGGAATGGAGCCGGCGGCTCACCCGATACGCCCGCTTGCTGCCCGGTTTGCAGCAAGGCCTGCCCGTGCCCGAGCCGTACAAGCGCGAGAAGCCGGGCACGGATTCCGATCTCAACGCCTACGATGTGGTCTACTATGCGGGCGACTGCAACGCAGGCTCCAAAACCATCGCCATCAACCTGCCCAACGACGAGGAAATACAACTCAAGAAGGGCACGCGGCGGCTTCAACTGAAGAATGCCATGCGGGCCAAGTTTGACCGCATCCTGCTTCCGGTCGCCAACGTGTTGATCGCTGCGGACCAGCGGCAGCATGTGAACTTCGACGCCTTCTTCGCCAACACGATGTTCCACGAGGTGGCCCATGGCCTTGGCATCAAGAACACCCTCAACGGGAAGGGGACGGTACGGGAAGCGCTCAAAGATCAGGCGTCGGCGCTCGAGGAAGGCAAGGCGGATGTGCTGGGGCTCTACATGGTGACCCGCCTGATCGAAAGCGGGGACTACCGCGACAGCGAGCTCATGGACAACTATGTGACGTTCCTGGCAGGCATCTTCCGCTCCATCCGTTTTGGCGCAGCCAGCGCGCACGGCGTGGCGAATCTGGTGCGGTTCAACTATTTCGCCCAAGCGGGCGCGTTTACGCGGGATGCAGCTACGGGGACCTACCGGGTGGAGCCCGAAGCCATGCGCAAGGCCGTGGAGTCGCTCGCCGAAAAGATCTTGCGGCTGCAAGGCGACGGCGACTACGAGAGCGCGGTCCGCTTCGTCCAGCAGATGGGCGCGATGGGCCCCGAACTGAAGGCGGATTTGGACCGCCTGAGCCGGGAGCGGATTCCGGTTGACGTGGTCTTCGATCAGGGCCGGCCGTTTTAGAGCGGCACAGCCGTTAAAGCGCCTGCTCGGCGGCCCCGAGCTTCACCGGAACTTTGATGGTCCGCCCGTCGCGATATATCGTGAGCGTCACGGTATCACCCGGCCGCTTGGACCGCAAGGCCCGCTCCAGCTCCGCCGTCGAACCCACTGGTCTGCCATCCACGGCCATGATCAAATCGCCGCCTATGGGGATGATGTACCCGTAAGCCGAAACGCGCTGGCGCGCTCCTCGGATTCCGGCCGCCGCGGCGGGCGAACCAGCCGGGACGGAAACCACCAGCAAGCCGCCCTCGGAGGGGAGATCCAGCGCCTCCGCCAGCGGCCCGGAGATGGCCAGAACCCGCACGCCCAGGGTCGGACGGCCGTAGCGCGTGATCCGCTGGTAGTCGTCCAGCAATACCTTGACCCGGTTGATCGGGAGGGCGAATCCGATGCCCGCGTTGCGCGCTCCCACGATCATGGTGTTCACCCCGATCACATTGCCCTGACTGTCCAACAGCGGCCCGCCGCTGTTGCCGGGGTTGATGGCGGCGTCGGTTTGGATCATGTCCTCCATGGGTCGCCCGCGTTCATCCGGGACGGTGCGGTGCAGCGCGCTGATGACGCCCGTCGTCAGGGTGCCGTCCAGACCGAAGGGATTGCCGATCGCGAGCACCTTCTGGCCCACCTGCAAGCCGTCCGAATCCCCCAACCGCAGATACGGCAGCTTTTTCTTCGGTTCGATTTTCAGCAAGGCCAGGTCATTGTCGGGTTCGCGGTAGAGGATTGTGGCGTCGTAGCGGCTGCGGTCGGCCAGGATCACGCTGATGCGCGTCTGCGGCCCGGCCACGACGTGGTAGTTGGTCAAAATCCGCCCGTCGGGATCGATCAAAAATCCAGAGCCGGCGCCCTCCACCGGCACGTAGCGGAAAAACCAGTCTTCCTGATACTGCACTGTGCTGATGTTGACCGTGGCCTGGTTGGCGGTCTTGTAGATTTCGATGTTGTTGATCTCATCCGCGCTCAACCCCGCCGAGCGCGCCCTTTCGGGGGCCGACCACATCGGGCCGCTGCCGGGATCATCCAACGCCGCCTGCCGCGGGCCCCAGCGCGCCACGCTGGTGAGGTAAACCGCGCCCGCCACGAGTAGGCCGGCCAATAGAACGGAACGGATTCTCATGAGATCCTCCGCAATGCTTCGTAGACTTCCCGCACCTGCTGGAGCGTCTGCTCCCGGCTCCCGCCGGTGTCGATGACGAAATCGGCGAGTTTGATCTTTTCCTCCAGCGGGATCTGGCGGCGGATCCGCGCCAGCGCTTCCTCACGCGTCATTCCGCCCCGCTCCACCGCCCGCTCAATCTGTTGCTCCTGGCTGCATGCGGCGACGATCAGCCGGTCAAACCGCTTGTGAGTCCCGGCTTCGATCATCACCGCCGCCTCCACCACGGCAATCGCTCGAGGGTCTTCCGCCGCCAGGCGCTCCAACCATTCATTTTCCCGCCGGATGACCCAGGGATGCACCAGGCGGTTCAAGGCCGCCAGCCGTTCGGGTTCTTCAAAGACAATCCCCGCCAGCCGCTTGCGGTCGATCGAACCATCCGGCGCCAGGATCTCCGGACCGAACTCTTGAACGATCTCCGCGAAGGCCTCCCCGCCCGGTTCCATCACCTGGCGGCCGATTTCATCGGCCTGGAGCACGCGGCAGCCTAGTTCCGCGAGCGCCTGGCCGACGAAGGTCTTGCCGCTGGCCAGTCCGCCCGTCAATCCGACCTTTAACACAAACCAAGTCTCCGCTCGGCGATCTCGATCGTGTTGACCATCAGCATGGCGATGGTCAGCGGGCCCACGCCGCCCGGGACGGGAGTGTAAGCGCCGGCGCGCTCCGCTACCTCCAACGGGTGCACGTCGCCCACGAGCAGTCCGCCTTTTTTGTCGAAATCAGCCAGCTTCTCCGGCGCGCGGGCGAAGATGCGCTCCGCCACGCTGCGGTCGCTGATGCGGTTGGTGCCGACGTCGATCACCGTGGCCCCGGGCTTGATGTAGTCTGCCGTGATGAGCGCCGGGCGGCCCATGGCGGCCACCAGAATCTCGGCCTCGCGGCAGACGCCGGGAAGGTCCACGGTCTTCGAGTGGCAGATGGTCACCGTGGCGTGCTCGTGCAGGAGCAGAAAGGCCATGGGCTTGCCGACCAGATCGCTGCGGCCCACCACGACGGCGCGGCGGCCGGCGATGGGAATCTGGCAGCGCTTGAGAATCTGTATGATCCCCGAGGGCGTGCAGGGGCGGGGTCCGGGCCGGTTGGTGGCCAGGTTGCCTGCATTGAGGGGATGGAGGCCGTCGACGTCCTTTTCCGGCGAGATCGCCAGCAGCACGCGCTTGGAATCGATCTGCGAAGGAAGCGGCATTTGAACCAGGATGCCGTCTACGTCTTCGGCCGCGTTGAGCTGCTCCACCAGCGCCACCAGCTCCCCGGTGGAGATCTCCGCGGGGGGCGTCAGGCGCTGGCTGCGGATGCCGATCTCTTCGCAAGCCTTGATCTTGTTGCGGACATAGATGTGGGAGGCGGGGTCGTCGCCCACCAGGATCACGGTTAGCCCGGGCGGACGGCGCGCTTCGGCCAGCTTCGCCACGCGCTCTTTGCACTCTTCCAATATCTGGTTGCGGATACGGATGCCATCCAGGATCTGAGCCATTTACTCGCAGGATACCAGCACTGCGCCCCTTAGCGGCGGGTGCGGAAGTGATAAACGGCCGCCCCGACGGCCACCGTGACGGCCGCGGCCAGCGAGACCTTCGGCTGCAAGAGAAACCCGTAGACGGTCATCCAAAGGCCTACCAGGATGAACAGCACCGGCAGCAAAGGCCAGGCAAAGCTCACCACGCGGAGCTTCTGCCACTCCGGCCTGCGGCGGAAGCGGAACAGCGAACTCACCGCCATGACCGCGAAGAAGTTCAAGGAGAAGCCGATGTAAATCACCAGTTGTGGGAACGGCGTCAGCGTCATCAGCATCGCGCAGAGCCCTTGCAGAACGATCGCCGCCACCGGGGTGTGCCACCGTGGATCCACTTTCGCCGCCACCGGCAAGAAGGCGCCGTTTTTGGCCATCGCGTAGTAGACCCGCGGACCGATGGTCACCATGGCGTTCACCGTCGACATCAGGGAAACCGCCATCAGGGCGCTGAAGATCCCCGCCACGTTCGAGCCGAACAGTTTGGATGCCGCCAGTGCGCCCACCGCCACCACGCCCTTCATCTCGCCCAACGGCACCGCGTAGATGAAAAGCACATTCAACGCCAGGTAGAGCGCCGCGACTAATCCCGCGCCCAAGGCCAAGGCCACCGGCAAGGTCCGCTCGGGGCGTTTTAATTCTTCGGCGATGTAGGTGGCCGCGTTCCAGCCGCTGTAGGCCACATAGATCCAAAACAGGCTGATGATGAACTGGGCCGGCAGCGAGGCGCTCGAGGTCCGCTCGGTGGTCATCGAGAAGTGGTCCCAGCTCCCTGTGCCCGCGCTGAAGCCAAGCCACAGGAAAGCCACCAGCACCAAGACCTTCATGGAGGTGAGCACGTTCTGGATGCGCGCGATGCGCCGCACCCCGAAGAAATTGAGCACGGTAAAAAGCCCGATCAAGGCCGAGGCCAGAAGCTGCGCCCCGCCGACCTTGAAAGACCATGCGCCCGAGCCCACCGTAATCTGCGCGTTCTCCTGCTTGAAGGCCGGAAAGAAGTAGCCCACGTAGTCCGAGAATGCCAGGGCGGCGGCGGCGATGGGCGCCGAAAAGCCGGCGAAGAAAGAAACCCAGCCGGTCATGAATCCCCAGGTGGGACCGTAGGCGCGCGTAAGGTAGACATACTCGCCTCCGCTGCTGGGGAAATTAATGCCCAGCTCCGAATAACAGAAGGCGCCCACCAGGGCGAACAACGCGCCCACAACCCAGATGATCAGCACCAGCGAAGGGGCGCCCAGGTCGCCCGCCAGAAAGCCGCTGGTGGCGAAGATGCCCGTGCCCACCATGTTGGAGACCACCAGCGCGGTGGCGCTCACGACTCCCAACTGGCGCAGCAGAGTGACGGAGCTTTCCGATGCAGCCTGACCGAGGACAGGATTCTTGGGGTTCACCTGGACATTGTACGCCAACCGGCATAACATCGAAGCATGAGGGCGGCGATCCTGGCTTTGCCGTTCGGTCTCCTGCTATGGGCCGCCGACCCGTACGAGCGGCCCCGGCAACGCATGGTGGCCGAGCAGATCGAGGCCCGCGGCATCCGTCACGCGGGAGTGCTGAAGGCGATGCGCAGCGTGCCCCGCCACCTGTTTGTGCCGGAATCGCTTCGCTCGATGGCCTATCAAGACACGCCGCTGCCCATCGGCCATGGCCAGACGATTTCGCAGCCTTACATCGTGGCCTTTATGACCGAACTGCTGGATCCGCGCCCGGAGCACAAGGTTTTGGAGATCGGAACCGGAAGCGGCTATCAGGCGGCGGTGCTTTCTCCGCTCGTGAAGCAGGTGTTCACCATCGAAATCGTTCCGGAGCTGGCGCAGCAGAGCGCGGAGCTGCTCAAGCGGCTCGGCTACGCCAACGTCACCGTGCGCCAGGGAGACGGCTACCTGGGCTGGCCGGAACAAGCGCCCTTCGACCGCATCATGCTGACGGCGGCGCCGGCCGACGTTCCCAAAGCGCTCATCGATCAGTTGAAGCCGGGCGGGAAGCTGGTGGCGCCGGTGGGGAGCAGCGTGTGGGATCAGGAGTTGGTGCTGTTGGAGAAGAGCGCCGATGGGAAGATCCGGCGGCGCTCGGTGCTGCCGGTCCGGTTTGTGCCCATGGTCCCGGGAAAATCAACCGAAAAGCGCTGATTTCGGCGAGCCGAGCCGCGGCGACGTCAGAACGGACGCCTGGAACCCGCCCCGTGCCGCGTCACCGCCCCACAATCTTCCAGGAGAAACAAGAGCCGTCCTTGCGGTCCGGAGAGGGCCCCGGGTGGTTAGCGCCGGCGGGGCCGGGATTCTTCGGCGCAACGATGTACCGATGGGTCGCCAAAGAGAGCAATAAAGTATCGCCGCGGTGCAGGTCGACCCATTGGAAAGTTTCCGCCTCGCCGGGCTTGACGGATTTCAGGGTAACCTCGCCGGGCTTGCCCTCGCCCCCAACCGACACGAATCTCCCATCCCGTGTCTGAAGAGAGATGCGCCCGCGGCCCCGGTCCACCACGCGGAAGGGCGTAGCCTCGGCGGCGTTGCTCACCGAGTGAAGGCTGCCGTTCACTACGGCCAGAGCGTGGCCCGTTCCTAGGTCTACGAGCGTGATGAATTGCGAGAGAGGAATGGGCCGGGTCAAGCCGCGCGGCCGGGGCTCATCGACGGTGAAAAAGTTGAAGTCCGCCGCGCCGCCCGGGGTTCCTCCAGTGTTGTAGTGGAACAGCGCGTAGCGGACGCCTTGAAACGTCCGAAGCTGGAATACCATGATAAATTCTGGCCCGAGGGGCTTGAAGTCCTTCCCATTGAAGCTGTAGCTGAAGCGGGCGATTTCCGTGTCGAAGTTGCAGTGAACCCTGAGCCAGAGGCGGGGGCTCGGAGCCGTCTCCCGGACCGTTTGGCCGGTAATGTGGTCGTACTGCGCAAGGCGATAGCCGCCGGCCTCGCGGATCAGGCCGATCCAGGCGTACGGCCAGTTCAGCAACGCCAGCCCCGCGATGTCGCCTTCCTTCAGGCCGCTGCCGTCCAACTCCGTCGTCACCGTGGATTCCGGACCAATGGCGCGCTGCGTCAGCGTATTGCGGGCCCACCAGAAATCCGGGGCGGGCAGGGAGTGAAGGCGCAGGTAACCTGGCCGCTCCGATAACGACCACTTGGAATCGTCCGGCACGTGATTCCACTGCCAGACGGGCTGGAGCTGGGGGCCGGAAAAGTCGTCGCTGCGGTCATAAGGAGAGGTCACCGGACCGCTGTAGCCGGTGTTCGGCTTCACCCAAGTGGCAGGCGTCCGTCCGAGGTTGCCGGGCAGGCCGAAATAGGGCCAGCCGTCCACCCAAGTCACCGGCGACAGAGAGGTGAGACGGCCGACGGAGTTGTGGTCCTGCATCGAGTAGCCCCACCATTCCCCGGTGGGCGTGTCGATGATTCCGCCCTGATGCAAGGTTAGGCTCAGGCGCTCACTGGGATCGGGCGGGATCAGTTCAAACGGCGGCTGCTGCCGGCGGCTGTCCTTTAATCTATACCCCTGGCCGATGCCCAGGCTCTCCCCTTCGCTGATCGTGCGCACTTCCCAGGGGCCGGCGAGCGAATCGGCGCGGGCGCATTTCATGGGCACATGCGCGCCCGGGATGGCGCTCACGATGTAGTACTTGCCGTTGATCTTGTAGAAATGCGAGCCTTCGCCGAGACCTAAGCTGCGGTCGATCAACAGGCGGTCGGTGCCGGGGACGACTCCGGTGAGCTCCTGATTCAGCTCGACGATGCGGATGTTGTTCGCGCCGTACACCGCGTAGATTTTGCCGTCGTCGTCAAACAGGACCGAAATGTCGTGCAAACTCTTCTCGATGCGGTTGTGCTTCCACGGGCCGCGCGGGTTGGCGGCGCGGAACACCTGGAGGCCGAAGCGGTTCACGTTGGCGAAGATGTAATACGTCCCGTTGTGGTAGCGGAAGCACGGGGCCCAAATCCCCTGGCCGTAGATCTGGCGGCCGTTTTCCAGGCGGAAATCCGGCCCCAGGTCCAGCCGCTCGAATGCGTAGCCGATGATGCGCCAGTTGACCAGGTCCCGCGAGTGCAAAATGGGCAAGCCGGGCATGGCGTGCATGGTGGTTCCCGTCAGGTAGTAGTCCGCGCCCACGCGGATCATATCCGGATCGGAGAACTCGTCATAGAAGAGCGGATTGGAATAGGTCCCGTTGCCGTTGTCGGCGGCCCAGGAGCCCCTCCGGCTCTGCGCATCGGCGCCTTCGGGGCCGGTCGAGAGCAACACAAGAAGCAGCATCGGAGCGGCGGCGATCCAGGGGCGGAAGCTGGTACGCATACGGCTTATTCTAGACCGGGAGCAGTGAGCAGCGGGACAAGCTGCGGTTTCGCTCGCGCCTGCAATAGAGTAAGGTAAGGCAAGGTGAGGTTGGTCTTGCGGTTCATCCTCCGATTGGCGCCGGCTCTGCTTCTATGCGCGGCGATGCACGCGGCCGGGCCGGAGAATTGGGTCCCCGCGCGCTGGAACGGCGGGCCGCTGGAAGCGGCCAGGCGAGGCAAGGCGGGCCCCGAGTTTGCGGCTGTTTTGAAGGAGTGGTACGGCACGCGCAGCCTCGATCTGCTTTCCGGCACGCCCATCAACTGCCTGCTGGTTCCTTGGAGCGCGGGAGCGGAGCCGGAGCTGGAAGCCGAGCACCGCCGTATCCTGACTCCTTTCATTCGCGAGGCCCACGCCCGCAACATCGCGGTTGTCGGCGTGCTCTATCCGGGCGCGGATCCGAGGCGGGCGGCCGAATCGGCGGCGAAGGCGGACCTGGACGGGCTGGCGCTCGCAGGAGAAGCCGCAGCCGATGGGCGATTCCTGGAGCAATTGCGGAAACGCTGGGGGAAGAAGCCCGTGATTCCTTTGGGTGGCCGCGACGCGCTCCGGGCGGAAGCGGGCTGGGCGGTATGGGCCACCGGGGAGGGTGTGCCCCCTCGGGTTCAAGTTACCTCCGGCGATGGGGCGGTGATGGCCACCACCACAAGCGAGCCCTGGATCGAATCCAACACCTGGCTCGTCCAGGCGTTGCTTGCCGCAGGCGGCTCCCGGGCGGTGTGGTTGGGCTACGAGATGGCCGAGCCGGCCATTCACGATTATGTGCGCGCGATTGCCGATGCCTCGATCGCCGGCGGCCGCTGGATCGTATCACTAGATGACCGCTTGCAAGCGGGCCTCTGGCGGCGCGAGGCCCAGGCGTTGGCCGTATGGCAAGCGGTATCCGCCGCGCTGCGGCACTTCGAGGAGATTCAGCATGCGCGTCCGCTGCGGCCCGTGTCCGTGCTGGGCCTCGTGCGGGATCCTGCCTTTCCCTATCCCGAGATCGCGGATGAATACCTGAACCTGATCCACCGCCGCCGCATTCCATTCACCGTCATCGAACGGCGCAGCTTGACGCGGGAGGCGCTCGCAGGCCTGAGAGCGGTTCTGGCCGTGGAGCTCGCGCCGCCCTCGGCTTCGGAGCGGGCGCTGCTGGAAGGCTTTGCCAAAGCCGGCGGGACGCTGGTGGCGGGACCGTCCTGGGCGCCGCTCAAAGAGGGTGAGGACGAGTTCGTGACGGCGGCGCTGGGATCCGGAGAGTTGATCCTTTGCCGCCAGCAGATCTGCGACCCCGAGTCGGTGGCGCGCGAGATGGTGGACTGGATCGGCGCGGGGAACTTGCCCCTGCGCGTCTTCAATGCCCCGTCGGGCTTGGCCCGTGTGTGGCGGATGGATTCTGGCGGGCCGGTGCTGGTTCACGTGGTGAACTATGCGTCGTCCCCTTCGGAAAGGGTCACGGTGCGCCTCCAGGGGCGATTCCCCACAGTGCGCCTGATGCGTCCCGGCGCGGAGGCGGTAAACTTGAAACCGGACTTCAGCGGCAGCGGTACGGAGGTGCGCGTCGAAAGGCTGGAAGTAGTTGCTTCTTTGCTGTTTGAGGAATGAAGGAGGGAACAATGAGAGCGGCAGACAAGAGGCTGAACCGCCGGGAGTGGCTGGCGGCTGCGGCGGCGCTGGGCGGTGCAGCGCGCGGGATCGCGGCCGGGGCGCCCGCTTCGCCGGTGTCCGTCGGCAAGTATGCGGGCTACGACGACCACCTGGTTGAGGGTCTGGCCCGGCAGTTCGACCAGCTCGGGGGCATTGGGAAACTGGTGAGCGGCAAGACCGTGGCCGTCAAGCTCAACCTCACCGGAGGCGGCCGTTTGGGCAACTACACCGCAGGTCAGACGCACTGGGTGCATCCGGATGTGGTTGGGGCCTGCTGTCACCTGTTCGGGCGGGCCGGCGCGCGGCGGATCCGGCTGCTGGAGGGCGCGGGCCGGGGTGAGCCTCTCGAAGACAAGATGCTGAACGGCGGCTGGGATGTCGCGGCGCTGCGCAATTCGGCCCCCGTGGTGGAGTTCGAGAACACCAACTACTTGGGCAGCGGCAAACGCTACGCGCGGTTGAAGGCCGCCCGGGGCTTCATCTACCCCGGTTTCGACCTCAATCACAGCTATGAGGACGCCGACGTCTTCGTAAGCCTGAGCAAGATCAAGCATCACGAGGAGTGCGGGATTACGCTGACCATTAAGAACATGTTCGGGGCTACGCCCAACTCCATTTACGGGGATGATGCGGGCGTGGATGAGCCCAACGAGAATGCGCGGCGGGGCAGGGAAGCCGTATTGCATTTGGGCAAGCGCCCGCCCTCCAAGAGCGCGCCGCAGGAGATCGACCCGGCCGGCAACCGCTACGAGGGTTACCGCGTGCCGCGCATCTCGGTGGACCTGATTGCGGCGCGCCCGCTGGACCTGTGCATTCTGGACGGCATTGAATCGTCGGTCGGAGGCGAGGGGCCCTGGGTGAAGGGATTTCAGTACGCGAAGCCGCAGATGCTTGTAGTGGGATGGAACCCGGTCTGCACCGACACGGTGGCGGCGGCGCTGATGGGGTACAACCCTCGGGCCGAACGCGGTCAGACGCCCTTCCACCGCCTGACCCCGGTTGCCGAGGGCCAGCCCGCCTGGGCGGAGAACCCGATGCTGCTGGCCGAAAGCATCGGGTTAGGCAGCGCCGATCTGAGCCGGATCGAGGTGCGCGGCGTGCCGATCCGGGAAGCGGTGTTTGACTTCGAATCCCGCCGCAAAATCTGACGAGGCCCCACCGCCTTGAGGTGGAGCCGGCAGTCCTGCGGGCCACGCCGCGCCTCGAAGTGGAGCACGCAGTCCTGCTTGCCACGCCGCCAGTCTTGGCGGCGGATGGCTTTCCTCTCCTGCTTTGTCACAGGCCGCTTTTGTGGGGCAGCCTCTTTGTGGGGCAGACATTCCTGTCTGCGGCCGGCATTCCTGCCGGCCTTGGCCCCCTTAACCCACTGCCCTCCATGCAACCGAACCATGCCGAGTGTAGGGGCGGACCAGCGTGTCCGCCCCCATGGCCGCACCCGGCGATGTAAGGTCGGCGCGGCGCGCCCGCCCAAATTGGTGTAAGCCGCCTCCCGCTGCAAGACAGGCCGTTTTTGTGAAGCAACTTCTTATGGAGCAGGAAGGTTTTGTGGGGCAGATTCTTCTTGTGGGGCGCACAATAATATTTACCCCATCTTAGAAATTTCCCCTGCAGCTGGCCGTGGCCGCAACGCAACACGGAGGCTGCTACCTCGTTCTCCCGCCGGCGTCCCCGCTTTGACGCGAGATCGGCGCGCTGTCCGCCCCCGCCGCGCTGGTCGAGGCTGGGCTGCCTGCGGCGATCGTTCCCGAAGTTCCCGCGGGCGTAGGAGCGTTCGTTGGGTAGTTTGGCGCGCCTGAGTAACCTCCCCCGCCCATGAGGTTGGGCGCCCTGGGCTGCGGAGGATACAACAGCTCCATTGCGCTTTGGTAACTGTAAAAACGATAGCCGTAAAAACTGGTGTAGGCGCCGCTCAGCGGAACATAAGTCATCATGCCGAGATACGGATTCAGCAGCCAGTAGCCGCCCAAACCCATCTCCAGGCCGCGGCTGCGCCAGCCGCTTGTGACGGCCGCCTCAAGATTGGCTTGCGCCAGGTAAGCCGCGCGCCGTCCGCTCCACCGGTCCAGCGCGTCGTCTTCTTCCCGGTTGAAACGGACCGCGGCCCATGCGCCATCGAGCGCCAGCATCCGGCCTTTGCTGAGGCGCAGCGTTCCCGCGCCGCCCTCGACCAAGGCTTCTCCGTCGAAAACCCGGACCGAAGGCGGATTGAGGTCAATTCGATACACGCCGCGCTTGAGCGGAGTGAAACGGAAATCCTTCCAACGAATGGCTGCGCCATCGCGCCGCGGCTGGCTTGCGACTTCGAGCACGAAGGAACCCGCCTCCAGTTCCAACTGCCAGTTGGTCAATGAGGCCGACTCCAGCCGGAACGAACTCTGTTCGCCAACCCGCAAAAATGTTCCTGGGTCAAGGAGAACCTCGGCGCGTCCTTCCTCGGTTGCGAGCACGTCGCCTGGCTTCATCTGTGGAAATCGCACGCCGCCTGCTTCCACTACCGCGCCGTTGAGCAGGACCTTGCCCAGGGTGTGGTTCACAAGCCCCGCTTGAGCTGAAATCACCTGCTGCCCGAACGCTGCCGCCGCCAGGCTACAGAGGACCGCCAACCCAACCGCCGCCCTTGCAGGTTTCATAGGAGGAACCTCCACCTCCATCATGCTCGCGGTCCAGGTAGCCTGTCAATACGAAAGGATCTCATGGATCGCTTAGTGCGAGAAGGCGAATCAAACTTCATGAACAGTTCCGTAGTTTGATTCAGCTCCTGTTCTGGTTGAGAAGAACAGTTGGCGGCCGCCGCCCGCCTACCCGCCTGCGGCCACCGAGGATTGGCACAGTCATCTCCGCACTGCCCACAAACCTCCGGCGCCCCGAACCCTGCCTGTGCGCAGCCGGTTCTTGGGTATACTGTCCCTAATGGCTGGGAAGACCTGTGCCAGATCCCAACAAGGGAGTGGATAACCATGGAGCGTCGACAGTTTTTGACAGCGGGCGCCGCTGGACTGGCCATGGCTGCGTCGCGCAACTATGCCGCTGAATTCGCCGATCGCCCGCCGCTGCGCGTGGGCCTGATTGGCTGCGGGTGGTATGGAAAGGTCGATCTGTTCCGGCTCATCCAGATCGCTCCGGTCGAGGTTGTCTCCGTTTGCGATGTGGACCGCAAACTGCTCGAGGAGTGCGCCAATCTCTGCGCCCAGCGTCAGGTTTCAAAAAAGAAACCCCAAATGTTTACGGACTACCGCAAGATGCTCGCGCCCAAAGAGCTGGATCTGGTGCTGATCGGCACGCCGGACCACTGGCACGCCCTGCCCATGATTGAGGCGGCGCGCGCCGGTTGCGACATTTACGTTCAGAAGCCCATCAGCGTAGATGTGGTCGAAGGGCAGGCGATGGTGGCCGCCGTCCGCAAGTACAAACGCGTCGTGCAGGTCGGCACGCAGCGCCGCAGCACGCCCCATCTTGTGGAAGCCCGCGACATCGTTCAGCAAGGCAAACTGGGAACGATCGGACACGTTGAGATCTTTTCTTACGGCGGCGGACGTCCTTTGACTCTCAAGCCCTCCCCGGTCCCCGAGACCCTGGACTGGGATTTCTGGGTGGGTCCGGCTCCTTACATAAACTACGCTCCCGAGATCCAGCGAAGCTGGCGCTCGTTCATGGCCTACGGCAATGGAACCATTGGCGACATGGGCATCCATATGTTCGACATGGTCCGCTGGTTCATGAACCTGGGTTGGCCCAAGCGCATCTCCTCGTTCGGCGGAATCCGCGCCTTGAAGGGCGGGGCCAACGACATCTCCGACGACCAGACCGCCATGTTTGAATACGACGATCTCACCGTGGTCTGGAAGCACCGCCGCTTCGGCTCGCGCCCCGATCCCGATTACGACTGGGGAGCTATTCTGTACGGCACGCAAGGGACCCTCAAGGCCGGCGTCTTCGCCTATGATTTCATCCCGGCCGGCAAGAATGAGCCGAAGATCCACCGCGATGTTACTTACGAGCTCGAGCAGTATCCCGAAGACAAGACCGAGCCGAGGCTCGAGCGTCACACTGCCCCAGCCGTCCGTTACCAACTTAAGGATCTGCTGAACAATATGCAGACCCGGGGCCGGCCGGTGGCGGACATTGAAGAAGGGCACATCTCGTCGGCCTGTTGCATTCTGGCCAACATCTCCATGAAATTGGGCCGCACGCTCACTTGGGACGCGCAGAAACAAATGGTCGTGGCCGACGAGGAAGCCAACCGCCTGCTCCGCCGTCCTTACCGCAAACCTTGGGTCCACCCCGAGGTCAAAAACGTCTGACCACCCGGCCGACGGCAGGGCATGCAATCATCATGCCCTGCCAGGCTTGTCATTCCTCACGGGGCCGGGATCCCGCACCCGGGTAGTTACAGTCTAAACACTACCCAGGTTAAGTTTCGGTTACCCCCGGCAGCGCCGGAACGAACCTGGACTTGCGCACAAGAGGCTTCCACTCTACGAAATACCGGCCGCTCCCTCCGAGAGATCCCTGGCGCGCCTGTGTGGGGCCAATAAGCTGCCCGTACGAGTTCTACCGCAGCCCGTAATTCCGGACCGCCGTCGCGCCCACGGCCCCCGCCGCGGCTCCGTTGACAATCGTGAAAGCCTTGTCCAGGCTGCCGTCGCCGGCTCGCCGCCGCAGAATCGTCTGCACCAATAGCAGTCCGCCGGTCGCTCCCGCCTTGACCAGCGCCGCTTTGCGCGCGTCGAATCTCCCCTGGCTGTTTCTCAACAGCGGATTCAGTTCGGCCAGATTCCTGGACGAGGTGATGTCGACCACATTGGCCGCGGCCAGTGCGGCCGCCGAAACCACCCATGCGTTACGCCAGCGCCGGCTGCCTTTCGCCGTCAAGGGCGCTTGCCAGCGCACCGCAGTCACGACCAAGCCGTCGCCGCTGAAAATGCGACTTACCGGCGCCGCCGCTGAGTCACACTCCTCTGTCGTTATTCGGCCTGGAAACGCCGGCTCAATCGGCTCCTCTCCTGCCAGTAAAACGGGCGTTATCACAAGTAAAGCAGTCGCAAGGGACAGCAAAAACCTCTTCGGCGCGGACACAAAATCTCCTGTCGAGGAAGACCAGCAGCCGTCCAAATCCAATGGAGGTAGGATCTTCCCTCTCTGATTGCACTTAGGGAAGTGGCGATCTCCAGCTGCCTCCGAAGCCCCTCCGAGAGTCTTGCTTCGGTTTAATCGAGTTCAACAAGCACCACCTGCTACTGAGATGACCGCTCTTGCCTTACAGATGCAAGCAGAAGATTGTCTTTGTCCTAGTACTCTGGTCCCGGCTTGCATTGCCTCAGGAAGCCTTGCATAATCAGCGAGGTGGGCCGGAGATGGATCCTCCTGCTTGGAGCGTCGCTGGCGGTGATGTCCCTAGCCGCACTGGCGCTCAGTCTGTGGGCGCCGTCCTGGGCCTGCCGCCTTTGGATTTGTCCGGAATCCGTGCAGCTTTCCGAAGCCCGCCGTCTCATGCTGGTCGGGACGCCGGAAGCCGTCCGGCAGGCCGTGGCGCTGTACCATAGCCTGGTGCGGCGGAACCCCTCGTCGCCATTCCGCTGGTGCGACTTGGCCGAGGCGCATCTGGCGGCTGGCGATCCCGATCAAGCCCGCGCCGCCTTCGCCCAGGCCGAGCGGCTGGGCCCCGGCATCCCCCAAACCCTGCTTCGCGCCGCCGGTTTCTATTTGCGGCAGGGAGCCTACGAGGACGCCCTCCGCCGCATGTCCCGCATTCTGGCATTGACTCCTGCCTACGACCGGCTCATTTTCAGTTACTACGACAAAATGGGAATCGAGTTTTCCCACGTGTTAAGAGTAGGGGTCCCGGCCGAAGTTAGGCCGGCACAATCCTACTTTCAGTACTTACTTTCCAACGCCCCCACCCGCCAGTCCACCCAAGCCTGGGAGTGGCTTGGCTCCCTGGGCTTTCAAACGGGGGAACTTGCCGGCGCCTTCGCCGCACGGTTGATCCGCGACGGCCAGACGGCTCAGGCCTTCACGGTTTGGGCTGCGTATGTCGGCCCCGGGCAGGACGGCTACCCGCTCCGCAACTTGATCTACAACGGCGATTTCGAGCGCCCGGCGCTTCCCTCGCCGTTCGATTGGCGTATCTCCCCCGCCGCCGGCGCCGCCGCCTCGCTGGAGCAATCTGGTTGCAATTGCGGGCGGCAGTGTTTATACATCGAGTTCCGTGGAACCGACAACCTGACTTATCAGCACGTTTCTCAGCTTGTATTTGCGAAGCCCGGCCGCTACCGCTTTCAGGCCAGTCTCCGGGCGGAGTCGATTAGCACCGATCAGGGGCTGGGCTTCCGGATTCGCGACTACGAGAATCCGTCCCGGCTCGATTGGACCACGGAGCGGCTCTCGGGGAGCACCGGCTGGCGCACGGTTCAGCTCGAGTTTCCGGTGAATCCTCCGGCCCGGTTGCTTGTGGTGCAAGTTTTCCGCGAGCGGTCATTGAAGTTCGATAATCAGATCTCTGGCTCAGTGTGGATCGATTGCGTCCGCCTTGAGCCAGTTACACCATAGTCCGAACTTAGCTATACTGTCTTTCGTTTGCCTGTTGGCGCAGCCAATCGTCCGAGAAACAACCATGCCCGATTCCCTCGATGGCCGGCGTCTTCAACTGCTCCTGGAACACTGCCGGGAGTCCGTCGCCTTGGTCGACGCGGAAGGACGGCTGATTCAAGAGTGGGCGCCGTTCTCGGAGCGGGGGCTGGGCTACTTGCCGAATGAACTGCGCGGGGTCTGTTTGTTAGATCTGGTCCATCCGGAAGATCTGCCCTATGCGCGGAACGCCCTGGCGGCAGCGTTGGCTGCTCCGCGTGCCCCATTGGACTTCGCCTGCCGCGTGCAAAGCAAGAACGGCCACTGGCGGCACTTGGAGGGCACGCTGACCGACCGGACGGCCGATCCGCTGCTCGGCGGCATCGTTATTAATTGGCGGGATGTCACCGAGCAGAGGGAGGCGCATCGGCGGGCTTCCGACGCAGAGACTGTGCTCGCACGCCTCTTCGAGGAAGCGCCGGTCGGCCTCGTGGTTGCCACCATGGACCGCGCCATCCGGCGCGTGAACCCCGAGTTTTGCCGCATTGTCGGCTTTACGCAAGAAGAACTCCTCGGCTATAACTCGCACACCCTGATCTGGCCGGAGGATTACGAAAAGGCGCTTCAACAGTTGCAGCCGGTCCGCGAAGGCCGCCTGCCGGTTCTGCGTATGGAGGCGCGCTTTGTCCGCAAGGACCGGCGGCCGGTCTGGGTGGACGTGGCCGCGTTCTACATGCGGGACGAACAGGGCCAACCCCAATCGGTTGTTGGAATTGTTCGCGATCTTACGCCATGGAAGCAGGCGCAGGCCGAAATCGAAGCGTCGCGCGAGCGGATCCGGCAACTGGCGACTTTCGTGGTCCAGGCCCGCGAGGAAGAGCGGGCGAACGTCGCCCGTGAGATCCACGACGAGCTCGGCCAGTTGCTCACCGGCCTCATGTGGGAGGTGGAAAGCCTCGCCCGCGGGCACCTGCCGGAGTGCCCGTTGCGCGGGGACATGGAGCAGCGGCTGCAACGCGTCCGGGAACACGTCCGCGAAAGCTTGGTTTGGGCGAAGCGGATGGCGGTCGAAACTCGGCCCGGAATTCTGGAGCACCTGGGTTTGGTGGAAGCCATCCGGTGGCAGGCGGAGCGGTTCGAGAAAGAGACCGGCATCCAGTGCGTTCTGGAATTGCCCGCGGTTGAAATCGAGCTGCCGGTCGAGCAAGCCACCACCGTTTTCCGGGTCTATCAGGAAGCGCTGGTCAACATCGCGCGGCATTCCCGCGCCTCTCAAGTCACCGTGCGGCTGTATCTTGTGCACGACCGGGTGGTGCTTACAGTCAAAGACAACGGAAAAGGTCTTCCGCCGGAACGCGAAGCCGGCCCCCTGGCGGTCGGTTTGATCGGTATGAAGGAACGGGCCGCTCAACATGGCGGGCGCCTTCGCTTTTTTAGTAAGCCGGGTGAGGGCACAGCCGCAACGTTGCGATTGCCAAAAGAACTTCCGGAACATTTGGATATCTTAGCGAACCTGTGATAACCTACACCAGTAAGCATGGAGTTGACCCCAAACCCGCCTGATCCCAAAGCGATTCTACTGGCAGACGATCATCCAGTCATCCGCAAAGGCCTCCGTGTTGTCGTGGAACGCGAACTTCCGGGCTGCGCCGTCGCGGAGGCGGACAGCGGCGCCCAGACGCGCCAGTGGATGCGCCGCCGCAAGTGGGACCTGGTGGTGCTCGACCTCAACCTGCCCGATTGCAACGGCTTCGATCTGCTCCGGGAGATCAAGTCAAACTCGGAGGTCAAGGTGCTGGTGTTCAGCATGTATCCCGAGACGCCTTTCGGAATCCGCGCGCTGCGCGCCGGCGCCGATGGATACGTGTCGAAAGGCAGCCCGGAGGAGGAGCTCTGCGCCGCCTTGCACGCTGTGATCGGCGGGCATCGCCACGTCAGCCCCTCTCTGGCCGAAACGCTCGCGGACTGGATGTCAAGCGGCAAACGGCGCTTTGCCCATGATGAGCTCACCGACCGCGAATTCGAAGTGCTCGTCGCGCTGGCGGGCGGACAAGGGCCGACCGAAATCGCCGCGAGGATGAACGTCAGCCCCAAGACCATCAGTACGCTGCGGCGGCGGGTTTTGAGAAAACTGGGGCTGACCACCAACGCGGACCTGGTGCGCTACGCGCTGGAGCACAAGTTGATCATTTGAGCGGAGCTTGTCAGATTTATCTGACAAAGGCGTCAGACTCATCCGACGAAATGCTATCAAAAGGTGTACAGCTTTCGTCGAATTGTCTCACAAATCGGCCAAAAATCCGTGAAATACGGTCTTTTTGTATGTGCAGCCGCACTTTTTTGTTGACAAAAAGCGGCTTTTGTCTTATAAGTATTCTTGTCCCGGCAGTCCTATGCTGGAAAGTACCTGCTGGGACTTTTACGGCGGCAGCGTGTCCTTACGTCGGCCGCCGGACAGACCGCAAGGCGGCTCCATGGAAGACCCCACCAAGCAACGCTGGTACGCGGTCGAGACCAAAACCCGCCTGGAGCAAACCGTCGAGTCGCTGCTCCGCAACAAGGGCTACGAGACCTTCCTCCCCCTCTACAAGGTGCGCCGCCAGTGGTCGGACCGCATCAAACTCTTGGACGCCGCGCTGTTCCCGGGCTATCTGTTCAGCCGCCTCGGCGGCGGCCAGCGCACGCTGCCTCTGCTGACGACGCCCTTTGTCCGCGGGATCGTGAGCAGCGGCGGGCGCCCCTTGCCCGTGCCCGAGGAGGAAGTCGAGGCGGTGCGGGCGATTGTCGCCTCCGGCCTGCCGGCCACGCCGTGGCCGTATCTTCAGGAGGGGGACCGCGTGCGGATCCGGCACGGCTCGCTGGCCGGCGTCGAAGGATTGCTGCTCTCCTTTAAGAAGCAGCACCGCCTGGTCGTTTCGATCGACATGTTGCACCGCTCGGTCGCCGTGGAGATCGACATCGCCTGGGTCGAGCCCGCGGGCCCTCCCATGAACCGTCCGTCCTGACCAGCAGACCCTCGGCCTGCCGGTGAACGCCCGCATCGGGGCGCGCGCATCCACCCACGGAACTAACCAAGCCGGAGGAGACCATATGCCGGTGTTCAAAGTGCGGAACCGCATGTTGAACGTGCGGCTCAGCGATGACGAATACGAGGAGCTGGTGCGGCTGGCCGAGGCCAGGGGGGCGCACAGCACCTCGGATCTGGCCCGCCAGGCGCTCGCCGAATTCATGGCGCGCGAGTCGGGCGGGAGCACGAGCCAGGAAGTGAGCAGCCGGATTGCTCAATTGGAAGCCGAGGTCAGGCGGTTGTCCCGGATCCTGGGCACGCTGGCGACCGTAGCACGGGAGGATAGGTGAGGAGCCGTATGCAGAGAGCCTTGATGGGCGCATTGTGCCTGGCGGCGATGGCGGCCCTGGCCTCCGCTCAGGCTCCGCAGGCGCCGGACGCGCCGGAGTCCAGCTACGTCCTCGGGCCGGGCGATGAGCTGGTGATCCGGGCGCTCGACGCCGAGGAGATCGCCGAGAAGCCCGTCCGCATCGACCTGGCCGGCTATATCCGCCTGCCCTTGGTAGGTCGCGTGAAGGCCGGCGGGCTGACCGTAGAGCAGCTCACCTCCGAGCTCACCACGCGCCTCAAGCAGTACATCCTCGAGCCGGACGTCGCGGTTTCGGTGACGCAGTTCCGCAGCCAGCCGGTTTCCGTGATCGGCGCCGTGAAGCAGCCGGGCGTGGTCCAGCTCGAAGGCCGCAAGACCCTCGTGGAGATCCTCTCGCAGGCCGGCGGCTTGGCCCCCGACGCGGGCTATACCGTCACCATCACCCGCCGCCTGGAATACGGCCGCATCCCGCTGCCCGCGGCGCGAGACGACGACTCCGGGCGCTACAGCATCGCCGAAATCGAGTTGAACCCGGTCATGGAGGCGCGCAACCCCCAGGGCAACATCGAGATCCGGCCCTATGACGTCATCTCCGTGCCCCGCGCGGAGCTAGTCTACGTCATCGGGCAGGTCAAGCGCTCCGGCGGCTTTGCGCTCAAGGAGAAGGAGTCGCTGACGGTGCTCCAGGCGCTGGCCCTGGCCGAGGGATTGGAAAAAGTCTCCGCGCCCCAGGCCGCGCGGATCCTGCGCCAGCCGCCCGGCGGCGGGCAGCGCGTGGAGATCGCCGTCAACGTGAAACACATTCTCGAAGGCAAAGCGCCCGACATACCCCTTCAGGCCCAGGACATCCTCTTCATTCCCATCAGCGCGGCCAAGGCGGCGACGCTGCGTGCCGTGGAAGCCGCGATCAGCATCGGCACCGGCGTGGTGGTCTACCGGCGCTGGTGAACCATGTCCCTTTCCTTCTCCGTGTTCTCCGTGCCCTCTGTGCCCTCTGTGGTTTTTTCTCCGTGTTTCTCTGTGTCCTCTGTGGTTTTCCTTCTCTGTACTACTAACCCACAGATTCTTCTCTCCGCGCGAAGATTTTCATGCCGCCACCCGAGTGCGTTGCCGGCCAGACCACAACCGCCATCGCTGTTTGGTTGCGGCTATGCCGCGCTGTGCCCTCCGTGGTTTTTTCTCCGTGTTTCTCTGTGTCCTCCGTGGTTTTCGTTCTCCGTGCCCTCCGACGCTTTTTCTCCGTGTTCTCCGTGTCCTCTGTGGTTTTCCTTCTCCGTGCCCTCTGTGGTTTTCCTTCCCCGGGGTGCTAGCTTATGAAACAACTCCCTGAACCCGGCCAGCCCGGCGACGCGCGGCTCCCAGTGCGCTACGAGTACGTCGAGGTTCCGGCCCCCGAGACCGGCGCCGAGCCGGAAGGCCCGGCGCTCCTCGACTACTGGCGGACCCTGATGCGGAACAAGGGCACGCTGGCGCTGTTCGCCCTGGGCGGCATCGCGGCGGCGGTGCTGTTCTCGCTGCCCCAGACGCCGGTCTACCAGGCCAAGATGACCCTGGAGATCCTCAACCTCAACGAGAACCTGCTCAACCGGCGCCAACTGGAGCCCACCGAGGCCCCGGCCGGCTCCCCCGAGCTCGACATCCGCACCCAGGTGCGCATCCTTCAGTCCGAGGCCCTGGTGGAGCGCGTCCTGTCCAAGCTCGGCGGCGCCCAGGCGGCCGAAACGGCGGGCGGCCGCAGCCGGGTTTCATCCTGGCGCGAGGCGCTGGGCTTGAAGACCCCGGCCGCGCCTGCGGGCGAGGCGAAAGTAAGCCAGGCGCTGAAGAACCTGAAGGCGCAGATCGTGCCCCAGACCCGGCTGGTGGAGGTGAAGTACGACTCGACCGATCCGCAGGCCGCCGCTGCGTTCCTGAACACCCTCGCCGCGGAGTTCATCGAGCAGAACCTCGAGGTCCGCTGGGATACGTCCCAGAAGACCGGCCAGTGGCTCACCAAACAGCTCCAGGACTTGAAGATCAAGCTCGAGAAGGCCGAGGACGAGCTTCAGCAGTACGCCCGCACCGCGGGGCTCATGTTCACCGCCGAAAAGGACAACGTCGCCGAGCAAAAGCTGCGGCAGTTGCAGGACGAGCTGCTCAAGGCCCAGGCGGACCGCGCGGCCAAACAGGCGCGCTACGAGCAGGCGCGCACCGCCCCGCCCGAGACCCTGCCCGAGATTCTCGAAGACCCCACCCTGCGCTCCAGCGGCGAAAAGCTCACCGACCTGCGCCGGGAACTGGCCGAGCTCCGGGCGTCCTACACGCCGTCGCACCCCAAGGTGCTCAAGGTGCAGGCCCAGATCGCGGCGCTGGAAGGCCCCTTCGAGCGCCAGCGCCAAAACGTCGTGGCCCGCATCGCCAACGAATATGAAGCCGCGGTCCGGCGCGAGAAGCTGCTGGCGCGGGACTACGAGGCTCAGTCCAGGGTCGTCAACGACCAGGCGGCGCGGGCGGTGCACTACAACATCCTCAAGCGCGAGGTCGACACCCAGCGGTCGCTGTACGAAGCCATGCTCCAGCGGGTGAAGGAGTACGGGATCGCCTCCGCCATGCAGGCCTCCAACGTGCGCGTCGTGGACAAGGCCAAACCGCCGCGCTTCCCCTACAAGCCCAACTACCCCTTGAACTCGGCCCTGGGCCTCATGCTGGGCCTGATGCTCGGGGTCGGCTTCGTGCTGATCCGGGAGCGCGCGGACCGGACGATCCAATCGCCCGGAGAGGTCTCGCTGTGGCTGGACGCGCCCGAGCTGGGCGTCATCCCCTGCGCGCACCGCCACAGCGGGCTCTTGGGCTACTACCGGCATCGCCGCGGCGGAGAGGACGGCGGGAAAGGCCCGCACGGCAAAACCGGCCTGGAGGTCGAGCTGGCCACCGCCAATCGCAGCGGAGCGCTTCTGGCGGAGAGCTTCCGGGCGACGCTGACCTCGATCCTGTTTTCGAGCAAGAACGGCCACGCGCCCAAAGTGCTGGTCTTCACCAGCCCCAATCCGCGGGAGGGCAAGACCACCGTCGTGAGCAACCTGGGGCTGGCGCTGGCGGAGATCCACCGGCGCGTGCTGCTCGTGGACGCCGATTTGCGGAAGCCGAGGCTGCATGAAATCTTCGAGGTGCCCAACGACTACGGGCTGGGCGAGCTGCTCAGCGGAGAGGCCCCGCCCGAGGGTCGGGAAGGGGTCATCGTTGAGACCAGGCATCCGCGGCTGTTTGTCGCCCCCGCGGGCAAGCAGGCGGCCGGAAGCGCCGCGAACCTGCTCTATTCGCCCAAGTTTCCCGAGTTTCTCGCCAGGGCCAGGGAGGAGTTCGACGCCGTGCTGATCGACACGCCGCCCATGCTGACCATGCCCGACGCCCGCGTGGCGGGGCGGCTCAGCGACGGCGTGGTGCTGGTGGTGCGCTCCAGGCAGACCACCCGGGAGATGGCCCAGGCGGCGGCGCAGAAGCTGGCCGAGGACGGGACGGTGATTGTGGGAACGGTGCTGAACGACTGGGACCCCAAGGCGTCAAGCGGCGGCTATTACGGATATCACCGCGGCTATTATTACCGGCCGTATGGTCACTACCACCGCGGCGCAGGCGAGTGAGCTCAGCGCCGCGCAGCTCATGAGTGGGAGCGCATCGCCGGGAACAAAAGAGGGAGTGGGCGGGCAGCAATGCCTGACGGCCCGCCCCACCCGGCCGGCCCTTCCGCCAAACGGAATTGGGGGAGACGCACATGTCGGCAGTTGGGGCAACACCGACTCGGTTGAGGGTAATGCAAGATTCTCGCGCGCCGTGTTGTGGCTACGGGTATTACGGCAAGTATTACGCCCAAAGTATTAAAAACCTGAGAATGCGTAGCGCCCCCGTGCCACATATCGGGCTTTCATCGCAGACATCATTCCGCGTAGTGTGATAGAAATAATAAGCAGCTACAGGCTTCGGTGACGAACGGATGTATCATTCGGAAAAGGCTCATCCAAACGCGAGTACCAAACCCGCCGCAGCTGAATACCAAAACCCCCACAAACTGTCCACGAGACTTTTGCCCAACACAATCCCGCCCGCCCGCGCGTATTTTAGAGAGTTGATCGGCAACCGTATGGCCGGGGCCAGCGCTTGGTACATAGTCTCAGCCTTGGCTAACCGGGGCCTGAACTTCCTCGCGATGGCTATCACCGCGCGTTACCTGGGACGAGAGCAGTTCGGACAACTCGGGATAGTGCTGAGCACCATCGGAATGGTCGTTGGTTACGCCTCCCTTGGCCTCGGCGCTGCGGCCAGCAAGTACGTAGCTGAATTCCGCGACAGTTCACCCGAACGCGCATCGGGAATTCTCGCGCTCTCTGCCGGGATCGCGACCGTCGCCGGTGCGGTCGCGGCTGCAGTGCTCTTCATTCTGCGTCACCAAATCGCCTCCAAGCTTTTCGCCGACCCGGGTCTTGCTGGCTGCATCACAATCGGCTCTGCAATACTGCTCTTTGGGGTGGTGAGCCTTGCGCAGGCGGGAGCCATGGCAGGTCTCGAGGCCTTCCGGCCGATGGCCCGAACGAACGTCTTGACCGCTGCGATTTCCCTGCCGCTCGTTGTTCTGGCCACGCGATTCGCGGCTCTACAGGGTGCGTTGTGGGGCCTCCTGGCCACCGGCGCTCTTAATTGTGCGTGCTTCCACTTTGTCATCTGGAAGCTGTGTCGGGGGCGGAATCTTCCCCGCCCCACCGTGGCCTCGGTGCTCGCGGAACGAAAGCTCATGGTTCAGTTCAGCTTGCCCGCACTCTTCACCTCCGCAATCATCGGCTCCGTTACTTGGTTCTGCGGCGTCCTGATCGTAAGAACCGGCGGCGGATTTTCGCAATTCGGCCTCTATACGGCGGCCGACAAGTGGAGGCAGCTACTCCTGTTTCCCACCACCTGCGTCACCTCAGCCGCCCTCCCGATCATGGCAAACGCGTGCGGTCGGAGAGACTCGGGCGCTTTCAATAGGGCGGTCAGGGACATGCTCGCACTCGCAACCCTGAGCACGGTCCTCCCAAGTCTCTTACTGGCGGCGGGTTCGAAAATCGGCATGGAAGCGTTCGGAAAAGACTTCAAAAACGGCGCTTGCGTGCTCGCGTTAGCCTCGCTCGCAGCTATCCCCGCCATGTTCAATACCATCCTCGGTCTACCAATGATCGCCGCCGGCAGGATGTGGACCCGCGTTGCCTATGACATAGCGCTTGCCGTACTGCTCCTGGTCGGAACTCTCCTTCTCGTGCCCCGGCTGGAAGCGGTCGGTGCAGCGCTGGCCCAACTACTGGCCTATGGCACGATTTCCGCGGCTCTGTCCGTGAGCATAAGGCGGTCAATGCCAGCGCCGGCAGCTGAGCCGCGTGACACTGCGGTCGTGTCGATGGTGTCGTCCGAGTCCTGAATTAGGCAATCGCATGCCACAACCCGCGACTCGATATACTGAGGGCAACGCTCATCCGGAGCCGCTCAAAATCGGCGTTATCGCCTTCAATCTTTGCAGACCGAACGTAGACTTGGTGGACCGGATCGCCGAACTGCCGGGTGTGCAAACGTCCCTCTACCCATTGGCGGCCGTTGATGACCCCGCCGAGCCCAGAATTGCCCGCCTCGCGGCGGCGACAACGGCACCTCGGCTGGTGGCGCTGAAAAGTCTCAGCACGAAGGAGTGGATGTGTGCCTCGCCAGCTATCCATCTCTGTTGGCGGGCTTTCCAGGATAATGACGTCGTTCTCGTGCTGGGCCTTCTTGGCGCGGCCGGTATTACCATCAGATTACTGGAACTCGTCTTCCGGAAGCCCGTTGCCTTCGCCGTCCAGCAAGTCGGACTACTGTACGAGCACCGACGCCATTGGATCATCCGCTTGTTAAAACGGTTGATCCTCAGCAGCCGTTTTAGATACGTGGTGCAAACACCCCCGACCCGCGAAGTACTGGCGACCTACTACGGCATCCCGAATGACCGGATGATCGACGCTCCGTTCACTGGGGTTGACGCGAACTGGGCCGAACGCCTAAGGCACCTTCCCCCGCGCACCCAAATGCGCGAACAGATCGACATAGGGCACCCTGACGCCGTCATCACCTTGTTTGTCGGAAGCCTGATCGAACTGAAGGGAATAGACGACCTCATCCGGGCATTTCACTCCATAGCCCGTAAAAACGACGAGCTCTGGATTGTAGGCGGCATCTCCAAAGGTCAGGATGGACACGCGCGCAGCTTGCGTAAGCTCGCGGCCGAAGCGAACCGGGTGATACGCTTTTTAGGCCAACTCCCCTACGTCGACCTGCCGCGCATCTACGGAGCCGCAGATATCTTTGTGCTCGCATCAAGGAAAGACACGTGGCCAAAGGTCCTCGTGGAGGCGGCCAGCGCAGGCCTGCCGCTCATAACCACTGACGCCTGCGGCGCGGCGGGTTACGTCGTTCAGCCAGGCCGAAATGGGTTCGTCGTAGAAGCCGGCAACCCCAAGGCTTTGGCAGCCGCCCTCCATACACTGCACAACTCCCGCGAACTGCGTGAGCAGATGGGCCGCGAATCGATCAGGATCGCACTCCAATATCAGGACCGCCATTTGGAACAGTCCGGATTCGAAACGCTGATCTGCGACCTGCGCTCAGACCTGCGGACGGTCACCCGCCCAAAATGACGCCCCCAAAAAACTACTCAGTGTTGCACGTTCTCATGGGCCCCGGCGGCGGTGCATGGGGAGTGGTCCGCACATTGGCAAACTCCCAAAAGGCGCATCGGCCTGTCGGCATCGGGCTCAGTGTCCCGAGTAGCGGCCGGCAGTCGGACGCTCTCAGGGAAGCCAGAGCGGTAACCCCATATGTCTTTGAGCACAGGTTCAACGACTCTGTGCCCCTAGGCTCTGCCATTTGGAGGCCAAACGTGATCGCTTGGGCCCGCGAGATGACTCAAAGGACCGGATTCCGCCCGGTGCTACACTTTCACAACGGGGTGGCCGCCGGGCTTTTCATACCGGTGATAGGTAAGCTGCCTTTTCCAGCGGTCGCTACCTTTCACGCAATATTGCCAATCGACGACGAGGCGTTGCACAAAGCGTCCTGGAGGCTACCTGTACACAGGATACTAATAAAGCGCTCCCTCGCGGCAGGGGTCGTGTGCGCTGCCGTCAGCAATGCCACCGCGGAACACATCCGGTGCCGGTACCGGCTTCCTAACGGAGCGTTAAGGGTCGTACCCAACGGCGTCTCCCAACCAGAAGTCGCCGCACCCGCATTTACGCGTCGAGCAAAGTGCAGTATCGGTTTCGTCGGCGAGATCGGCGCCCGCAAGAACTGGTACGCAGCGTATGAGGCAATCAGATTACTGCGGTCGAGCGGCCACTCCGTCGAGATCATCTTCGCTGGCGACGGCCCCGATGCACAGAAACTGCGCGAAACAGCTGCATCGAATCAGGGGGTGCAGTATTTGGGACCACGACCCACCGCAAAATCCGACATTATTCCGCACCTCGATTTTCTTCTACTGCCCTCCCGCTCAGAGGGGATGCCGCTGGTGGTACTAGAGGCACTGGCGTTAGGAGTTCCGGTAATCGCCACGGCCGTCGGGGGAATAGCGGAGGTCGTCCGCGATGGTATCGAAGGCGTGATCCTCGCCGGTCCGGATAAGGAATCCGTGCGCGACGGTATTCTTCGAGCTCTCTTGCTCAATCACGCTGCCTTGGCGGAAAACTGTCGCTACAGGTACAGCGCCAACTTCACCTCGCTCCACATGGCGGGGCGGTACGACCTTCTTTACCGCAAGGCCATCGAAACTTTTGACCGGACCGCCGGTAATCCCGGGCAGGGATGTACCTAGCAGGATGAACGCATTGCTGCCCAGCCAGACCCTACGCCTCCGCCAGAAGCGGACAATACAACCAACGCAAGGCCGATACTCTGCTCTCGAGGTCGCCGGAGTCGTGGTCATTCACCTCTTGGGAGTCGCCCTCATCTTCAGTGGGAGCGGCCCAAGCGCACTAGCTATTGCCTTCGTAATAGCCTCGGTACTGTTCTGCGCGACCACCCCAGCTGCCTTAGTTGCCTTCTTTGGCGCCTCCGTCATGCTGCCGGAAACAAGCAACCCTGGCATGACGCTCACAACCCTCTGGACGATCGTAGGGGCCGCGGCCCTGATTAGTCGCAACCTTCAGTCAATGAAAACGTTTCCTTTAGGTGTACCACATGCCTCACTGGCAATGTTCTGGGGTTGGGTCCTGCTTGCCGCGATATTGAACGGCGACTGGTACCTCTTTGGCGATATAACCAAATCCATCATCGTTGCAACCATCTTGTACGCGCTAATCCGGGAGAACGGCATGAGCAACCGAAAGGCATTAATCATGATACTGCTAGGCTTGGCGGTCGGCCTTACTTGCATCGCTGCACACTTCCTGCACTATGGTTATCTCCCAAAGGTTACCATGGCCTACACGGGCGACTTTCGCCTGAAATTTGTCCGAAGCGACCCGAACGCCAGCGCGGTGTACCTTGGAGTGCTCGCAGCCGGCCTATGGGGCGCGGCTGTAACGCAAGGGGCGGGGAGACTAGCAAGGGCCCTCCTAGCGTGTACCTCGATAGCAATCGCGGCGCTTGTTCCCTTGACGTTCAGTCGGGGCGGGCTAGCCGCACTGGGTGTACTGATCGTGGTGGGCAGCGTGTTCGGCTGGCGCTTCGTCCGCAAGAACCTCAAAAGGTTCCCAATTATTCTGGGCGTGCTCTTAACAACCCTGCTGGCTACCACAGTTGCAAGCCAAACTGAGTTCGCCCGCGCAGAGCTCGACCGCATCCGCAAAATGATTGAGGTAATCCAACAGCGAGGACTCGACACCCGCGGAGAAACCTTTGGTTCGGCACTGGAGGCGATATCAAAAGCGCCACTGTTCGGCCCAGGCTTCCAGAATTTTACAAACGATCAACTGAGCAAGGGTCTGTTTGGGAAGGCTTTCGCCCACAATACGATCCTGGATATGGCGCTAGGCGGGGGTATTATCGGCGGAGCGCTATTTGCGGTGGTGGCTATCATCCCAATCCTGAGACTTGTTCACCGCAAGGTCTCAGCAGATCTATTTCCGGCATTCCTGATGTACACCGTTCTGCTCGCGGGAATGCAGTCGCTCTCGATGCCCAGCGATAAGGTGTTTTGGGGCATGTGGCTATTGCTGGTCACCGCTCAGGTAGCGCATAAAGCAAACCTAACAATGTATGGCAAGGAAAGAGGCTCAATGGGGATTCATAAACAAGCCCCTGCGCTATGGTGTGCTACTTCCACTCATGGTTCACTTGGGCCCAAGAGTTTACCTGTGGGCGTGCTGGCTCGTTGGATTGTTGATGCAAAACGGCAGCGTGTTATTCGGGCTAGAGTGTCGTAGGCGCAGGTTCCCGAGAATCAGCCCAGGGACGCGGCTATGCTCCCTAGACACGTTGCCTCGCGTAACCCCCGCGTAACAGTCGTAAGCGCAGTGGTTAGCCCGCGCCAGGGCGGGCCAGCAATACAACTAGCGCGCAGAGTTGACGCAACCAGGGACGTGATTGACTATAGGCTATACGGTGTTGTGGGCAGCGTCGACAGCGAGGTTGTGAAGGCTATCCTCCCACAAATGAGGTTGTTCCGGCCCTGCGCGCCTCGCCGGTGGTTCTACGCGCCGCGCTTGCAGGCCGCGCTGAACGATGAGGCGAATTCCTGCGACGTGTTCCACGCCCATATGCTCTGGGACTACCCGGTGTGGGCCGCTCAGTCAGCAGCCCGGCGCACGGATAAACCGCTTGTTATAAGCCCGCACGGATCGCTTATTGCCCGCTGGCGGCAGCGTGGCATCCACAAACTTGTCTACAAGCAGATCTTTCTGCGGCGGTTTGTGCGGGACAGAACAGTTGTGCATGTGCTGAACAATGCTGAGGCTGCAGCGTGTTTGGAGTGGGGGCTCGACTGCCCGATGGAGATAATTCCGAACGGCGTTCCACGAAGTGCTTTCAGCGAACCTGGTGATGCGGAGGCCGCCCTATGGCGGTGGCGGTGGCTTCGAGGTCGGCGCGTGCTGTTGTTTCTCGGGCGTATAGCGAGAGAGAAAGGTATCGATCTGCTGCTTGAGGCGTGGCAGCGAAGCAAGGGTCTGCGAGGCAGTGCAGACTGGATTCTGGTCATCGCCGGTCCAGACTACCGCGGTTACGCGCGTATGGTGGAAGGTGAGATACGAGATCGTGGGCTGACTGATAGCGTATTCTTGTTAGGGCCAGTGTGGCACGCTGAGAAACGGTCACTGCTTGCTGCTTCGGAGTGCTTCGTGCTTCCTTCTCGGAGCGAAGCCATGAGCAATGCTGTTCTGGAAGCCATGGCAGCCGGATTGCCGGCAATTGTGACTCGGGAGTGCAACCTGCCTGAACTGGCGAAAGCTGGCGGCGGATGGGAGGTTCCGTGTGCGGTCGAGGAATTGTCGCACTGTATAGGGACGATTATGCGGATGACGCCCGAGGAACTCAGGGCCGCTGGGGAGCGCGGACGCCAGCTCGGTCTGCGTGAGTATACGCTTGAGGGTGCCTGTGAGAAGTTTATCACGATGTATAGAAAGCTAGCGGGATGTTAGCCAAATGCCAAGATCGCTTGCCCAGCCATAAGAATGGCCCGGAAAGTCATTGACTCTTCGTCGACGAAGCCAGGCCTTTCGGCCGGTTCTCCGGCGTCTATCAGTTCTCAAAGCTACTGGAGCAACGTGACTCCATTCCGTAGGATAGCGATCATGCTGAGCGCAGCGTGGCTGTTGCAGGGAAGAGATACGCGGGAAGGGGTGGTGCTAAGCTACGCGGGCTAATCATGCGCGAATTCAGCTCGAGCATCTGGCAGTACCTGTGGCGGTGCAAAAATGGCCTCGCACGGGGTGCGGCGCCATGAAGGTCCTGCTGCTCAATCAATTCTTTTACCCTGACGTCGCCTCCACGGCCCAGCACGCTACGGATCTAGCCCGGCGGCTGGCCAGGCGAGGTCATCAAGTGACGGTGCTGGCCAGCCGGCGGAGCTACGCTGACCCACGTGTCAGACTTGCCGCCGGCGAACACTGGGAAGGGGTGCGGATCCTGCGCGTACCGCAGACCTCGATGGGCAAAGCGGCCCGCTGGCGGCGCGCCGCCGATTTCGCTAGCTTTATGGCGGCCTGCGCGTGGCGGCTGCTCTGGATGCCCCGCTTTGATGTGGTCGTGGCCATGACCACCCCGCCACTGATCTCCTTCCTCGCAGCCCTCTTCGTCCATTTGAAGGGAGGCGCGCTCCATTTGTGGTTGATGGACCTGAACCCGGATCAGGCTGTCGCCGCAGGCTGGCTGAGGGCAAAGAGTCTTGTGCACCGGTTCTTGGAAGCCTGCTTGCGGTTCTCGCTTCAGACGGCGGTCCAAGTGATAGTTCTGGATCGCTTCATGAACCAGCGGCTGTTGGATAAGGGCGTGGCCCCGGCGAAGGTCCGTGTCCTACCGCCCTGGACCCATGATGACGCCGTGCGCTACGACCAGGCGGGCCGCCGGCGCTTCCGGCAGGAGCACGGGCTGGAAGCCAAGTTCGTCGTGATGTATTCGGGCAATCACAGCCCCTGCCATCCGCTCGACACCCTGCTGGCGGCGGCGCGGCAACTCGAAGGGCGCCCGGACATCCTGTTCTGCTTCGTCGGGGGCGGCAGCGAGTTTGGAAAAGTCCAACGTAGTAGTCTCCAAAACGTCATCCGCTTACCTTACCAGCCGCTCGATCAGCTTGGGGCGTCGCTGTCAGCCGCGGATCTGCATGTGGTGCTGATGGGCGACGCCTTTGTGGGCATCGTCCACCCGTGCAAGATCTACAACATCTTGAGGCTCGGCATTCCTGCGCTGTACATCGGGCCAGAGCAGAGCCATATCACGGAGTTGATTTCACCGGAAGCCACAGGTGCCTGGGCCTTTCAGTTTCGGCAAGGCGACGTAGAGGGAGTCGCAGCCTGCATTGCAAAGTGCGCTGAGAACCCGTTGCGTCGCTCGCCCGAGGCGGTGCGCCTGGCGGCCGGATTCTCGGAAACGGCCCTGGCCCCGAAACTGGCGGATTGGCTTGAAACCGGATTCGCCGCCCCAGTGAAGGAGTTGCCCGCGTATGTCGGACGCTAAGCAAGTCCTAATAACCAGTGCTGGTGGTTTCATGGCTCGCCATTTGACGAGGTGCATTTGAAGCCGCGGCGCTTACAGGGTGTCCACCGCCTTACGCAGCGGCTCCCGGTTCAGATCCATGCCGCCGGCCACCGGCAGCGGGTGGCCCGGCTTCAGGCCCAGGAGCTTCCATTCTTCCAGCGTCGAACGCAGCTCGTGCTGGCGCTCGCACACGCTGGCGCCGAACGCGGCCACGCCGGGGCAGGCGGGAATCCCGCCGGCAAAGCTGCCGTCTTCGAGCTTGTCATAGACAGCCTGCGCCATGGCCTGCTCGAGATAGTCGCTCAGGACGTAGCGTAGGGCCATACCGCAACCAGCGTAACCCCGTCTGGGGTTCGTCAGAAGAAAGGTCTCATGTACTCGCTGGCGCTCCTGGCGTTCATTAGTTCCCTGCTGGCGCTGTTCCTGACGCCGCTGTGGCGCAATCTGTGCCGGCGCTGGGGGTGGGTGAGTCAATGACGACAACGGCACCGACGGCGTCTCCTCCACCCCAGAACCGGTTTCTCGCATCCTTCTACCCTGAATCGCGCTTCGGTGGCTTTTCTGATATTGACGGCACCATTGCTTTCTATGTCCGGGTGAATGCCTTACTCACACCCGACTCTGAAGTTGTCGACTTCGGTTGTGGTGCTGGCGTCTATGGGGAGGACCCCATACGGGTTCGCCGCGATCTGCGGATCTCGAAGAGGAAAGTTCGCAAGGTGGTGGGACTCGACGTGGACCCTGCCGCAGCCGCAAATCCCTTCGTGGATGAATTCTTCCTGTTCGGTGAGGAAGGCCGCTGGCCTGTGTCATCTCGTCAAGCGGATTTGGTGCTTTGTGACAACGTACTGGAGCACCTTAAGGACCCAGAAGTGTTTTTGAGGAAGCTGGCCGTGTGCTCAAGCCGGGCGGTTACCTCTGTATCCGTACTCCGAACGTTCTAAGTTACGTCGGGCTGATTTCGCGGTTGGTGCTCAATCGCTTGCACGGAGCAGTGGTCAGCAGGGTGCAACCCTCCCGGCGTGCCGAGGACGTGTTCCCCACTTACTACCGCTGCAACACGGTCTGGCGGCTGCGCCGTATGTTGGCTAGGCGCGGTTTTGACGCGGTGGTGTACGGCTACGAAGCCGAGCCCAGCTATTTGAACTTTTCGAAGCTTGTTTACGCGTTCGGTGTCCTTCACCAGAGATTGGCGCCGCGCTTCATGCGGCCTGCGCTCTTTGCTTTCGGGAGGCTGACGGAGCAGATGCCTCATGTACTCGCTGGCGCTCCTGGCGTTCATTAGTTCCCTGCTGGCGCTGTTCCTGACGCCGCTCTGGCGCAATCTGTGCCGGCGCTGGGGGTGGGTGGACCGGCCCGGCGGCGAGCGGCGGTTGCACAGCCTGCCCGTGCCGCGCGTGGGCGGCGTGCCCATCCTGGCAGCTTACCTGGGGGCGCTGGGGCTGCTGATGGCCTCGCCGTTTGCGGGAGGCAATCTCGTCCAGTCGGGTCTGCCGGTGGCCTGGCGCATCCTGCCGGCGGCGGTCCTGGTGTTCGCCGTGGGGCTGGCCGATGACCTGCACGGCGTCAAACCCTGGCACAAGCTGGCGGCCCAGTTCACGGCCGGCTACTTAGCCTACTGGGCTGGAGTGCAAATCACCGCCGTAGCGGGTTTTGCTCTGCCGGCCTGGTTGAGCCTGCCGGCGACGCTTCTGTGGCTGGCCGGTTGCTCGAACGCCTTCAACCTGATAGACGGCGTGGACGGGTTGGGCGCGGGCGCGGCGCTGTTTGCCACCGTCACCATTCTGCTTGGAGCGCTGCTTCAAGACAATGTCGCGCTCGCGCTGGCGACGGTGCCGCTCGGCGGGGCGCTGCTGGGCTTTTTGCGTTACAACTTCAATCCGGCGTCGATTTTCCTGGGGGACTCGGGCAGCCTGACGCTGGGCTTTCTGCTCGGCTGCTACGGAGTGTTGTGGAGCCAGAAGTCAGCCACGGTGCTGGGCATGACGGCCCCGCTGATGGCCCTGGCGGTCCCATTACTGGACACCGCGATCGCCATGGCAAGACGCTTTCTGCGCGGCCGGCCGCTCTTCGAGGCCGATGCGGCCCACATTCATCACCGGCTGCTGGCGCGAGGGCTCACTCCGCGGCGCGCGGTGTTGCTGTTATACGGGACTTGTGGGCTGGCCGCAGGCTTGTCTCTGCTGAGCAGCCTGGCGCACGGGCAATCCAAGGGGCTGATTATCGTGCTGTTCTGCGCGGCGGCGTGGATCGGGGTGCAGCATTTGGGTTACATGGAGTTCGGGACAGCCGGGCGGATGTTGATGGGTGGAGCCTTCCAGCGCCACTTGGCCAGCCAGCTCGCCCTGCAAGCCTTTGAGGCGGCGATCGGGAAAGCACAGACAGAGGAGGAGCGCTGGCGAGCGGTGCGGGAGGCGTGCGCGAAGTTTGGTTTCAGCCGGGCGGAGTTGCGCTGGGCGGGACGGCGGTTCAGCGAGGAGTTGGCGGAGGTCAACGGGAACCCGTGCTGGAGCATTGAGATTCCACTGGGGGCGGAAGGTTATCTGCGCCTGGATCGCTGTTTTGGAGCGGAAGCTGTTCCTACGGTGCTGGTGCCGTTTGCCGAAGCGCTGCATAAGAGGCTGACTCATGATTCGGCCGCGGCCGAGCCGCTGGCGCGGCGTGCAAGGGCCTGAGGCGGCGGGTGACGGACACGCTTAAATGGACACGTTGGGCCGGGATCCCGTGGCGCTTGCATTAGATTCCGATGCCCATTTACGAATATCGCTATGAGGATTGCAAGCGGCGGCTTCTGCCGGCGCCCGCCGCCGCCCGTGGCGCCCGCGCCTGATGCGCTCGCCTTCTCCCAACCATCTCCCCGTCCTCTATAGTTCCCTTTCTCCGTGCCCTCTGTACTACTAACCCGTAGATTCTTTTTCTTCCCGCAAAGATTTTCATGCCGCCACGGGAGCGAGTTGCCGGTGGGACCACAGCCGCCACGCCTGTTTGGTTGCGGCTATGCCGCGCTGTGTCTTCTGTGTT